>Ga0247841_10000360_pt1 | contig 121287 bp, 122 predicted proteins | sample LaCruzMarch2015__2_FD_192410 | JGI IMG/M metagenome (GOLD analysis project Ga0247841, IMG submission 192410) | Freshwater microbial communities from meromictic Lake La Cruz, Castile-La Mancha, Spain - LaCruzMarch2015_18m | ecosystem: Environmental > Aquatic > Freshwater > Lake | place: Spain... | reverse complement strand
CCATACGCGTCATAGCGGAGGGCCGGCGCAACGTGATGGTGGCCCTGCGGCCGCCCGACATGGTGGCCGTGCCGCTGGCGGAGGCCGTCGAGAAGATGAAATCGGTGCCCCTGGATTCCGACTCGATCCTCACCGCCCGCGATATGGGGATAAGTTTCGGCGATGGTTGAGGGCGGCCCCGCCCGTTCTTTCAGCCGGCGGCTTCACCAATCACAATTGGCCGAAAATTTACATACGACAAATGTTTCCGCAATAAAGCCCTTCGTCAGGCTTGACAGGCAAGACCGTTTTCCTCTATACTTCAATTCAAATGAGGAGGATGTCCATGGATTTCAAAACCCTTTTGATGAACCGGCGCTCCATCAGGGATTTTCAGGACAGAGAAGTGCCGTTATTGATTGTGCAGGAAATCCTTCAGGATACCTGCCTGGCGCCGACGGCGAGCAACCGACAGCCCTGTCGTTTCATCATCATCCGGGACCGGGGGGTGATGAAGCGGCTTTCCGATGAGAGCAGGTGCAATCTCCTTGCCGATCTCACCGGGAATCCCGATGCGCCGATGAAGATGTATGAAGCGGCGCTGCGGGACGATGCATTCAATGTCTTTTACAATGCCCCCTGTCTCATTTACATCATCGGTTCCCAGGAGGTCCCGTCGCTGGAGGTGGACTGCGCCCTTACGGCGGCCTACCTCATGTTTTCGGCCGCTTCCCGGGGGCTCGGAACATGCTGGATCGGGCTGGGCGCCCATATCCGCGGCCATGAAATCCTGCGGGAAATAGGTGTTCCCGAAGGCTGCCGGATCGTGGCGCCGATCATTCTCGGTTATCCGACGGCCGTTCCGCCGGCCTCGGAGAGACACACGCCTGATATCGTTCGGGTGATCTGACCGTACCCGCATGGTCTGCGGCAGTTCCCGGAATGACCGATTTTCCCAAGGTGGTCCCGCGATCAAGCGTTCGCGGGAGTCGGTAAAATCGCTTGCCGCCGGATCGGGGCGGGCGGTCCACAGGATGAAACATTTTCATCAGAACACAAAAAGGGAGGTGCTCCATGGAGGAAAAATCGCGGATCCGCTTCAACCCGGCAACCAAGGAAATCGAGATCGAAGGATCGGAAGAGTTCGTTAGGATCTATTTCGGCAAGGTGCAGAAGCTGCTTTTGGCGCCCGTCGGCGGCAAGAAGGAAAAACCGAAACCCCCAAGGGCCCGTCCGGCGGGGAAGCCAAAAAAGATGAAGAAAAAAACCGGCCCGAAGAAGGTCCCGAAGAAGGTTCCGAAGGAAACCCTCCTGGACTCGGTCGTCAGGCTCATCCGCGGCAGCGAAGAGGGGATCACGACGGCGGCGCTAAAAGAAAAGACTGGGCTCGCCGAGAGTCAGATCTGGAGCATCGTTTACCGGGCCGAGAAACAGGGAAAAATCAAGAAGACAAGAAGGGGGATCTACGTGGCGGCATAACCCGCCGGGAAGCGCCTCCATCCGGATGCGGCGGCTCTTATTTCCCTTCTCCGACTGTCGTGGCCGGCACCAGGATTGACGACCTCGTAAAAAGTCTTAACAGTTGCGAAAATGGGACGGCTTCGTAAAAAGGCTGCAGGCAAGGCGTGCGAATCCTGAGGAATGAGGAGTACTTCTGCGTACGCCGCAATAAGCCTGCCCCTGCGAAAGCAGGGGAAGGATGACGCTTGAACGCAGCATCCGGACTTTTTGCGTAGCCGTCAGAATTCAATGTTCTGAAAACAGAGCGAGGTCGTTCACCATCACGCCGTCTACATAACCCGACGCCCGGAACGCATTCAGGGTTTCCCGGTCCTTTACGACCCACGGATAGATCTGGATGCCACGGGATTTTGCCCACCGGAACTGGCCCGCTTTGACGGCATCCGCTCCTGGGTGGACGGAAAAGACGCCGAGTGCCCGGACTTCGTACGCGAAGCGGATCCAGACCGAATCGTAGAGCATGCCGGTCCGGACGGAACCGGCGATTCGTTTCATCTCGGCGAGCGCGTAATGGTCGAAGGAGGAGACGATGACGCGGTCCGTAAAGCACGTCTCCTGAAGCAGAGCGGCCAGTTTTCGCTCGATCCCCTCATTCCGGACGGGGCCGTTTTTGATCTCGATATTGAGCATCACCCGGTCTCCGGCCCACGCGATCACCTCATCGAGTGTCGGGATCCCTACAAAGCCGGGCTCCGCCATCCGGTTATTGTAATTGTATCGCTTCAACTCCGCAAGGGATAGATCCGCCACAGCGCCCGTTCCGTTCGATGTACGGTCGATCTTCTCGTCGTGGATGACCAAGAGCCGCCCTTCCTGCGAGAGGTGCACGTCGAGCTCGATCATGTCCGCTCCGGCAGCGACGTCCTTCTCAAACGCCAGAATCGTATTTTTTGGATATCTTGACGAATATCCCCGGTGCGCGATTTTCAGAAATGAATCCATCGCTTCCCTTCTTTTACAGTTGCTCCATTATCAGCATGTTGAAAAAGTCTGTTTTTCAGGCTGTTCAAAAATGCCCAGATGCAAGGCCCCCGCAATCCCGAGCCGCGAGGCGTACTTTGAAGTACGTTGAGCGGCGAAGGATAAGGGAAACGCGGCAGATGGGCGTTTTTCAATAGCCTGTTGGAAGTATACACGAAATTCGGCTATAGACAACGGCCGGAATCGCCTTCCGACCCACGCCGGTCAGCCGACTCCTTCTCGTCCTCCCGGCCGGCGGCGGCTTCTACGAGTCCGATCTGTCGAAGGTCAAAGAGGAGGAGACGCGGACAGCGGAGAATGGGAACGGTAAAAAGAGGTTGCATTCTTACCGATAATTTTCTATCTATAACCGGGTGAAAAAGCGTCTGGTGGGTAAAGAAGGCCGGCGCGGACCATTTCCCGGGCTCTAACAGCATGTTGACAAAGTTTCTTTTACAGGCTGTTCAAAAATGCCCGGATGCAAGGCCCCCGACATCCTGAGCCGCGAAGCGTACTTTATGGTACGTTAAACGGCGAAGGATGAGGGAAACGCAGCAGATGGGCGTTTTTCAACAGCCTGTTGATATGGTTGACAGTTTCAAGTACATATTCTGCCCTTTGTTCTTCAAAATTCTGTTTACGGAGCGGGGCCGCTATGACGACGGTAGATCATGCTGATATTCGCGGGTTGGATACCGCCTGTCTTTTCTACGTCGTGGAGCTGCCTCTCTCTAAACACAGGAGTTCAGCCCTATTGGGCTTGATCCTTTAACAGGCCCGAGGGTTCTCCGACCGGGGCCGCGCTTCCGCAAACAGAACGTTCTGATGCTCTTTGATAAATGAACTATGTTGTTGCCGGTACATTCCGAGCAATTGCCCAAATAAAAGCGGCCAGCTCTCTGGCTATGGCAATAATTGCGATCTGTGCCTGTTTTCCCTTGGCAATCAATCGTCGATATCGGCCGCAGAGTCTAAGCTGGGCTTTCCAGGCAATTGATCTTATCTCTTCCGGAAGGCTCTGATGTCTCTCCAGCAAACGTCGACTGACCCTGGCGGGAAGCCGGTAGGCCCATGCCGCTTCCACCAGTACCCGCCGGGCATGACCGTTGCCCGTTTTGGTGATCGAGCCCCTCTTGATGGTTTCGCCGCTCGAATGCTCCGAGGGAACGAGGCCAAGATAGGCCATCAACTGCCGGGGATTGTCAAAGCGGCCAATATCGCCAATCTCCGCTATAACGGTTGTCGCCACAATCAGGGACACCCCACGCAATGCCTGGATCGCCTCGACCACGGGAGCCAAACGCCACTCGGGAACAAGAAGCCGAATCTGCTCGGCAAGTCGCTCCACTCGCTCCGTACACGCCCGCACGGCATTGATATATTCCTGCACGACGATCTGCTGGACCGGATGCGGCATTTTGATATCCGAGAGCCACCGCCAGTGGGCCAAGCTCCAGTTGGTTTTACCGGAATAACGAAACCCGCTGCGCAGAAGAAATGCACCGAGCTGCTGCTTGGCTTTACGCTCTGCACTTTTGGCATCTTCACGAGCACGGCAGAGATCCCGCATGGCTTCATCCTCCAGGTGGGGCACATACACGGCGGTCAGTTCCCCTGCCCGATGCAATCGGGCCAGCATCTCGGAATCCCGGCGATCGTTCTTGATGCGGCTGCCGCTCTTTTTCGGGATCAGGGATGGGGCTACGACAATGCAGTCCAAACCTTGATTACTAAGATGCCGATAGATTTCATAACCGCAGGGACCGGCTTCATAGACAAAGCGCAGTTCTCTGCTCCGGGAAACCAGCTTACGAATCATCTTTTCCAAAGAACCGAGGTCCCCACCTATTGTTCCATAGTGACGGACTTCACCCGTTTTTTCGTTATCTGCCAATGCAACATCGATGGAGTTTTTATTAACATCAAGCCCAACATATGTGATATTATCCTTCATGACCTGCCTCCTTTGTGTGGCTCTGTATTGGAATCCTTTCAGGTTCCCAGTATAACCCACGTTGCAAAGGGCAGGTCACTTATTATCTGTCAACCATTATGACTAAAAACACGATACTATTGCACAGGTAGATCAGGCGGCATCTCTCTTCAATTCACGGAGGAAATAGACAATGGGCGAGGGGATATCGGATTATACCAGGTTTGTCGTAGATCTGCGGCGCCAAATGTGGATGGCCGGCGTGGATGAGGAACTCCGCCGGCTCATCTGGCAGATTGCGGTAACGGGGAAATACATCTCCGCCAAGATTCATGAATCGAACCGGAAGTTGGCCGGTTTCAAAAACCTCTACGGAGAAGAACAGCTCTCGCTCGACCGGAGCGCCGACGAAATCCTCAAAAACCAGCTCCAGTTTTCAGGCTTCGTCCGGGAATACGCCTCGGAGGAGCAGGACGCCGTCGTCCTGCTCGGCAAGGGCCGGGAGAAATACTTTGTCACGGCGGATCCGCTGGATGGTTCTTCCCTGGTAGACACCAACCTTGCCATCGGGACGATTATCGGCATCCACAAAGAGTCGGTCTTTTCGCGGGGAAGGGATACGATGGTGGCGGCCCTTTACATTACTTACGGGCCGCTCATCACGATGGTCTACTCCGCGGGCAAGGGGGCCCACGAGTTCGTACTGAATCGGGAGGGGGAGTACGTCCTCTCCCAGGAGCACATCATGCTCGAGGAGCACGGCTCCATCTACAGCCCCGGGGGGCTCCGGAAGGATTGCACCGAAAGTCATCTGAAGTTTCTCGAATATCTCGAGGCGGAGGGGTACAAGCTCCGCTACAGCGGCGGATTCGTGCCGGACATCAACCAAGTCCTGATCAAACGGGGAGGGATCTTCACCTATCCCGCACTGAAGAAGAGCCCCCGCGGGAAGCTGCGGCTGCTGTTTGAGCTTCAGCCGATGGCCTTCATCATTGAGCAGGCCGGGGGGATTGCCACGGACGGCAAGGAGGCGATCCTCTCCCTGCGGGTGGACGACCTGGAACAGCGCTGTCCGATCTATATCGGAAGCCGGTTCGAGGTGGAAAAGGCCATGGAATTTCTGGCGGCCGGATCGTAAAGAATCGGAGACGGCCCGTGAGCCCGGGCCTTTCCCATGCATGAGCGAGGTGAGGCGATGATTTTCAATAATACGGATTTGCTTACAAAGGCGATAGAGAGGGTGCTGGCGGTTGAGGGGGGCGACGTCCGGGTTCTGGATGAAAAACGTCTCCGGGAAGAGCGGATCGACGATCTGATTCGGACGGCGGTCTTCGCCCCTGAGGAGGAGACGCGGGCGGCCGCCCGCTGGCTGATCCGCCGGGCCGGGGCGGCGGTGGGCATCCGTTCCGCCTCGATCCAGGGGCTTTACGAGGCGATGGGACGGGGAGAGGTCTCTGGTTTTACGGTGCCGGCAATCAACATTCGCGCCTTGACTTACGACACTGCCCAGGCCGTCTTCCGGGCCGCTCAGGCTTCCGGGGCCGGGGCGATGATCTTCGAGATCGCGCGGTCGGAGATCGATTACACCCGCCAGCGGCCGGCGGAGTACACCTGCGCCGTGACGGCTGCGGCTCTGAAGACGGGATACCGGGGTCCCTTTTTCCTCCAGGGCGACCACTTCCAGGTGGGGGCGAAGAAATACGCGAAGGATCCGGAAGGCGAGGTCAAGGCCGTCAAAGACCTGATCTGGGAGGCAATCGACGCGGGCTTCTACAACATCGACATCGACACTTCGACCCTCGTCGATCTCACGGAAGCTACCGTGAAGAAGCAGCAGAGACTCAACTACGGCCTGGCCGCAGAAATGACGACGATGATCCGGGATCTGGAACCGGCAGGAGTCACCATCTCCGTCGGCGGGGAGATCGGCGAAGTCGGAGGGAAAAACAGCACGGTCGAGGAGCTCCACGCCTTCATGGAGGGATATATGGAAACCCTTCGAAAGAGCGGAATGGAATTGAAGGGGATCAGCAAGATCAGCGTCCAGACGGGGACGACCCACGGCGGGATTCCCTTGGCCGACGGGAGCGTTGCCAAGGTCAAGCTCGACTTTGACACACTGGAGAAGCTCTCCTCGGCGGCGCGGGCCGAATACGGACTCGGGGGCGCGGTGCAGCATGGCGCCTCCACGCTGCCGGACGAGGCGTTCGACCGGTTCCCCGCAACGGGAACGGCGGAGGTCCATCTCGCAACGGGATTCCAAAACATCGTTTACGACAGCCCGAATTTTCCGCCCGCGCTCCGCGGGCAGATCTACGACTACCTGAAACGGGAAGCGGCTTCCGAGCGGAAGGAAGGCGATACGGAGGAGCAGTTCTTCTACAAGACCCGGAAGAAGGGGATCGGCCCCTTCAAACGGGAGATGTGGGATCTCGCGGAGACGATCCGGACGGCGCTTGGCGGAGAGTTAGAGGCGCAATTCGCCCTCCTCTTCCGGAAGCTCAACGTAGGCAACACCATCGAGACCGTGAACCGCTGCGTGACGCCCGTGGACGTCCCGCTGAAGCCTCCTGCGGGCCTGGCGTAAATTCAGCCGATTAGAAGGAAAAAGTTCTTGGTTTCGCAAAACCAATAATGCCCCACAGTTAGCAAATGCATCGCTAATTGTTTTAGGGGCTAGTGGTTCGGGGCCACCTCCGATCCACTTATTTAAGCTGGCTTTGTATTCATCCGAAATAGCCATAGATCATCACCTTTCTTTGAAATTAAAAATTTCATTACCAATCAATCCACCCTACCGCTTCCGCGGCGGGTTATTTCCGCGTTCCCCCCTCCGCTTCGCTCCGGGGGGAACGCGGCAGTTGAGCAGCGAACTCCTGATTTCCCCTCCGCTCCGCTGCGGGGAGAACCAGGAGTTCGAGACAGATGCCCTTCGGGCACTGCTCAACTGCCGCGTTATCCGTGGAAATGATAATATCCCTTGATGTGTGCATACAAATGATGTACAATTGAATCATGAAATACGAGTGGAATCCTACAAATAACGAATGGTTAAAAAAAGAAAGGCATATATCTTTCGAGCAAATAATCATTCATCTTTCTCGGGGCGATGTCTGGAAAATAACTGATCATCCCGACCAGACAAACTATCCCGGGCAAAGGCTGTATTTTGTTATTGTCGATAGTTATATTTATGTCGTTCCGTATGTAGTTGAAAAGGATTATATTTTTTAAAAACAATAATACCCGGCAGGAAAGCAACAAAAATGTATAAGTAAGAACAGTAGAATCAAAATGAAATACGATAAAGAAGAAAGAGATATTCTTGATGCGTTAGAAAAGGGCAAGATGAAACTTGCTACGCCATTAAAAAAAGAAATAGAATCGATTAAGGCAGCGGCAAATAACACACTTAAAAAAGACAAGCGTATAACAATTCGTCTGTATGACCATGACTTTATTGGTATTCAAAAAAAAGCTATGGAGATGGGTATGCCGTACCAAACGCTTATTTCCGGCATCATTCACCGTTACATAGAAGGTGATATAAAAATAAAGACCGGATAATCTCTTATCCCCTTTAATACTGCCTCTCGGCCCCGCCGCCGCCCGATTGCCCGCCTTCAAAAGGCGACGGGGATTGCGGCGGGGCTTGGCCGGTGGCGGTATAACTCGGCACCATGGCCGTCGCCAGGGCCGCCAGATCGATCCCGTGGTTTTCCGGCGTCAGAAGATTCTCAGCCGTAATACCTTGACGCGAGTTGCCTTCGCCTCCTGCGAGCCAGCGGATCAATACCAGGGCGCCCAGGACCAGCGCCGCCCCCAGAATGGCCGGGTCCCAGGCGTAGTGCCTCATACCCAGGTAGTCCTTGTTGGTAGACAAGGTCACGACGGCGGTCAAGGCGCCGACAATTATGAAGGCACGCCTGCGCACCTTCAGGCCGTAGAACAAACCCACAGCGGGGATGAAAAACGTCAGGGCATAGGAGAGCCAATAGAGGGCAGGGGGAAACCCCGCATAAGGTTGAAGAGGCAACGGTTCAAAAAAAGATTTTCCCATGTCGGGCAGGCGCAGATTCACCGTGCAATAGAACCCCGCGAAGAGAACAGCCTGGATGATGGCGGTTTTCTCTTTTCTGAAGGCCTCACCGGTGTGCTTTGCGGACATGACACTCAACAGGAGCGACGCCCCCAGGATCAGCAATAGATCGATTCGCTGATACATTGCGGACAGGTTCATATGAAAAGGCAGAGAGCAGAGAGCCAGATAACCGAATAGGGCGGCGTACAGGTAGCCGAACCGGAGGTAAAGCCAGAAGGCCAGCACGGCGAAGAGAATGCTGATTTTCAATTCAGTCGCCTGATAGAATTCGGGGTTTTGCAGAAACAGGGCTATGGCGGCGCAGGAGAGACATATCGCCTCCACGGCAAGGGCTTCCTCCACGCCATGACGATACCATCGATTGGCTCTCACAAGATATTCCGCGAATCCATACGCGGCCAAGGCGAAAAAAAGCAACGGAAGCGCCATAACCACTTCATCATGAGGCTGCACGATCCAGAAGAAAAAGCCGATAACGGTGCCCGAACAGATGAGCGTAAAAATAACGAAGAGTATCCGGAAGAAGAGGTTGGCATCCTTCACCATAGGGTCGGTGCGGGCATCGATCGCCCGGAGTTGCCCTTCCGCAATCAGACCTGAACGATGCCAGGTCCGTGCCTGACGCCTGATAAAGAGGTTCTCTTCCTGCTCCGGGGTATAAAGACCAATACTCATCATGCCTCCCTGAACTTCCGCGAAAGGACATAAAGCGATCCGACAACACCAATGGACGAAAAGATGAAATAGATGAAGAGAACGCCCGGATCGCCGCTTAAGATATCTACGACGACGATGCTCAAGCCCACATACCCATATAAGATGGCATAGAGGAGATAGAGAAAGCGTTTTGCATGCAGGGCATAGGCGGCTGCAAGCGCACAGCAAAAGATCAGTGCCGGGAAATAGAAGGAGAAGACCTTATATTGGATGACCCCGGAGACAAGGGCCACGAACAGGAAATGAACCACGAAATTCAAGTAGATATCGAGAAAGTGCCGCTTGATGGAGTACCAATGCAGGGCGCTTCCTGTCAGAAAAACCAACAGGGCGTAGGCGATTGCGTAAAGCCGATGGTATTGCTGGAAATGGAAGAGATCCGGCGACATCTTGAAGCCGAACCAGGCCGCCAGCGTAGAGAGGGCAAGGGACAGGACGAGGCGGTTGTCGAAGCGATAGGCGAAATAGAAAAAAAACGCCGATGAGAATAAGAGGTAATCGACCCACAGGTCGGCCAGAAGGTGAAACTGGGTCTCGATATAGGCGACATCCAGAGAATAGACGGTGCAGCCGAAGAAGAGGACATAGTCGAAGACCATATTCGGCTGCATGACGGCCTCCTTTGAATAGGCCTTCCCTTTCAGAAAGCAGTAGGAAAAGGCCCCCAGGGTGCAGACGCTTAAGGAACCGATGATGGCGATGTCGCCCAACTGAGTGAAATACTTTTTGATCGTGAAGCCAAAACCCGCCAGGATGAATAGGACGCCGACATAGATGCATGTCTTCAATTCAACATGGAGGGAAAAGCGTTTTTCGAGATGGAGATCCGACAAGGCCAGCAACTGTTGATCGGTCAATATCCCCTGACGGTTCAGTTTCGTAAGCAGGGCGATGGTATTCATGGAGCCCCCTTCTTTCATCATCCTTCAAGCGACTTAAACCAGATCTTGACCGGCTGAGTGTATGGTTTCGCGGAGAGTTCAGTGGATCTTCGCGCCGGTCTTCGGCAGCCGGTCGAAGCCAAGGAGCGTGAGGCCGTTTTCCGTGTCCGTGGCCAGGAGCATGCCGCGGGACTCGACCCCCATCAGTTTTGCGGGCTTCAGGTTCGCAACGACGACGATGGTCTTTCCGACGAGCTCTTCCGGTTTGTAATCCTTCCCCATACCCGCCACGATCTGCCGCTCCCCGTCGATTTCCACCGTCAACTGGAGCAGTTTGTTTGATTTGGGAACCCTCTCTGCCGCAATGACCTTCGCCGCCCGGAGGTCCACTTTCTCGAACTCCTCGTAGGAGATCTCCGGTTTGATGGGCGGCGGGGCAGCCGCCTTTTTGGGCTCTTCCGGTTTCGCCTCCTCCATGCGGATCTCCACCCGGGGAAAGAGGGATTCCCCACGCTTCAGTCCGCTCCCCGCCGGGAGACCGCCCCAGTTCCGAATGCTCTGAAAATTCTGACCGGCGGGATCGGCGATGCCCAACTGCTCCATAATCTTCGCAGCCGAACCCGGCATGAAGGGGGTGATCAGTACGGCGGTGATCCGCAGGGCCTCCAGGAGGTTGTATAGGATCGTCTCCAGACGGGAGCGGTTGGCCGGGTCCTTCGCCAGGACCCAGGGCTCGCGCTCGACGATGTACTTGTTCGTCACGTTGATGAACTCCCAGATGGCGATGAGCGCCTTGTGAAGGCCGAGGTTCTCGAAGCAGGCCTCCACCTCGGTTACCGTCCTTACGGCCGTCTCCCGGAGAATGCGGTCTTCATCGACGACAACCGCGGGCGCCGGGACCTGCCCGTTTCCGTATTTCACGGCCATCTGCATCGTCCGGCTGACGAGGTTTCCCAAGTCGTTGGCGAGATCCGAGTTGATCCGCTGGACAAAGGCCTCCTCGCTGAAGCTGGAATCGAGGCCGAAAACCATATCCCGGAGGAGAAAATAACGGAAGGGGTCGAGGCCGTACTTGTCCCTCAGGTCGAGGGGCTTGACGACATTGCCCAGGCTCTTGGACATCTTGCTCTGATCGACGTTCCAGTAGCCATGCACGTTCAGGTGTCGGTAGGGTTCGATCCCGGCCGCCTTGAGCATCGTGGGCCAGTAGATCCCGTGGGGCTTCAGGATGTCCTTGGCGATCAGGTGCTGCGCGACCGGCCAGAAGTCTCGAAAATTTTCCCCGTCGGGATAGCCGAGCGCCGTGATGTAGTTGATCAGCGCGTCGAACCAGACGTAAGTCACGTAATTCTCGTCGAACGGCAGCGTGATCCCCCAGGTGAGGCGGCTCTTCGGCCGGGAAATGCAGAGGTCCTCTAAGGGGTCGCGCAGGAAGGCGAGGGCCTCATTGCGGTACCGCTCCGGCCGGATGAAGTCCGGGTGATTTTCGATATGTTTGATGAGCCACTCCTGGTATTTCCCCATCCGGAAGAAGTAGTTGCTCTCCTTGCGGTGTTCGGGAAGCGTCTCGTGTTGGGGGCACTTCCCGTCGACGAGCTCCTTCTCCAGGTAGAAGCGCTCGCAGCCGACACAGTAGAACCCCTCGTACTGGCCGAAGTAAATGTCCCCCGCGTCATGGACCTTCCGGAGGATCCGCCGGACCGTCTCCACGTGGTTCGCGTCGGTCGTCCGGATGAAGTAATCGTTTTTGACCGCAAGCTCCGGCCAGAGGGTACGGAACTGGGCGCTGATCCGGTCGGCGTATTCCTTCGGGGTGACGTCCGCCTTCTTCGCCGCCTCGGCGATCTTGTCGCCGTGCTCGTCCGTTCCGGTGACGAAGAAGGTCCGGCAGCCGCGGAGGCGGTGGTAACGCGCCAGTACGTCGGCGACGATGGTCGTGTAGGCGTGCCCGATGTGGGGCGAGGCGTTCACATAGTAGATCGGTGTCGTGATGTAAAAAGCGTCTTCCATAATCTGCCTTTCAATATACGAGGGACTGTAAATGGGGACAGATCTATTTTTTCCAAGAAAAAATAGATCTGTCCCCATTTACCTCATTTACCTACTATCTATCCCGCTGGACATCCTTCGTCTTGAAGGTCGCCTCCTTCCCGTTTTCGAGGATGACGACGACCTCACCCTTGAGGGCGCTCTGCCGGATCACCTTTCCCCTCCCCTCGGAGGTCTGGACCATCTTCCCGCACTTCGGCATGTCCCTCTTCAGATCCGCGTATGCTTCATATTCGAAGCCCAGGCAGCACATCAGCCTCCCGCATAGGCCGGAGATTTTTTCGGGGTTCAGGGACATGTTCTGTTCTTTGGCCATCTTGACCGAAACCCGGTCCAGGGTGTGCAGGAGGGTCGCGCAGCACACCTCCCGCCCGCAGATCCCGAGTCCCTTGATGACGCGAGCCTCCTGCCGCGCGCCTATCTGCCGGAGCTCGATGCGGGTCCGGAAACGCTGCACGAGATCCTTCACCAGATCCCGGAAGTCCACCCGTGTTTCCGCTGCGAAGGAGAAGAGCATCTTACTCTTGTCGAAGAGACATTCCACGTCAATCATCTTCATGGACAGCTGCCGCTCCGCGATTTTCCGGACGCAGAACTGCATCGCCTCCTGCTCTAACTTTTGATTATTTTCCCGGATCCGGAAATCTTCTTCCGTTGCCAGACGCAGGACATTCTTCAGATTGGCGGCCAACTGCTCATCCGGGACGGCCTTGACCTCCGTCGCCACGGTGCCGATGGCCTGGCCGTTGTCCGTGATGACCACGACGAGGTCGTCCCGTTTCAAGGGGAGATCGGCCGCATGGAAGGTGTAGATCTTCCCTTCCTTTTTAAATTTGACGCCGACGATATTTTTCAAGCCGAGTCACCCCCGGATGGTTATTTTTCTTCAGGCGAGCTTAATCAGCATGGCCTCCAAAGTCAACGATTTATTGGCGTTCTGCGCGATGGCGCTTATCGCCGCCGTAACCGTCGCGATGTTATGCAGAAGGTCTCGCCCCGACAGGCGCCCCGCGATCGCTTCGATCACCCCGGCCCGGTCCCGGAACATCAGACTTTCTTTTTCTCCCGTCTCCCGGAGGACCAGGCCGTCCCGGTAGCCGCCCCGGAGGATCCGGAGGCGTTCCAGGATCTCCTCCCGCTCCGTTCCGAAGCGGCCGGCAAACGCGAGCCTTTTCAGCAGATCGGCCGGATCGTCCTGCGCGAGGTGTTCCAGGATGCCGTTCCGCAGGGTGATGTAGTCCTCCCGGTTCATCTCGAGCGCCCTGCCGATGCTGCCGCCGGATGCGGCGGCGAGGACCTCCGCCGCGGCGGCTTCCAGCCCTTCCTTTTCCCGCAGGAAACGGGCCACCTCCCCCCGCGGCAGCGGCGCAAAGCGGAGATGCTGGCAGCGGGAGAGGATCGTCATGGGAAGGGTATGGGACCGGGCGGTCGTCAGGAGAAGGACATTCCCCGCGGACGGTTCTTCCAGGGTCTTGAGGAGGGCATTGGCCGCGGCCGCGTTCATCCGGTCCGCCTCCTCGAGGATGAAGACCCGTTTCCCCGCCCCGGGCCGGAATGCCATCCGCGCCTGGAGTTCCTTGATGGCCCCGATCTTGATGAACTGTCCTTCCGCCTGGATCGCGATGATGTTGGGGTGGTTGTTGTGCGCCGCCTTCCGGCAGGAGGCGCAGGCGTCGCAGGGCGGCTCTTCTTCCCCGCAGTTCAGCGCCCTGGCGAAGACGGACGCCGTGGTCCTCTTCCCGACCCCCTCCATCCCATAGAAGAGATAGGCATGGGCGATGCGGTCCCCGGCCATCGTGCTCCTCAGGATGGAGATCGGCTTTTCGTGGCCGTAGAGCTCTTTGAATCTCATGCCGTCATTTCCTTCCGGAAAAAGATTTCACAGCAGGGCCGTCAGGTGACGGCAGACCTCGCGCCGGACCGTCTCGACATCCGCCGCGCCGTTGATGATCCGGAAGCGTTCCGGTTCCTCCGCTGCGAGGCTCAGATACCCTTCCCGGATCCTCCCGTGAAAGGTCCTCTCCTCCCACTCGAAACGGTCCTCCGCCGCCTCGGGCCGGCCGCCGGCCGCCCTTTTTTCCGCCCGCGCCAGACCGACCTCCACAGGCAGGTCGAACAGGAACGTCAGATCCGGCTTCAGCGCCTGGGCGGAAAACGCATTCAGGGTCCGGATGAAACCGGCGTCAAGTCCCCGGCCGAAACCCTGGTAGGCCGAGGTCGCGTCCGAAAAGCGGTCGCAGAGAACCCACCGCCCCGCTTTGAGGGCGGAGAGAATGGCCTCCCGAACGTGCTGGGCGCGAGCGGCGGCAAACAGAAGAAGTTCCGCCTCGGCGCCGATGGCGCAGGATCCCCGGTTGAGCAGAATCTCCCGGATCTTCCGGCCAAGCGGCGTTCCTCCGGGTTCGGCGGTCTCAAAAACGGGGATGCCGCGCTCCCTCAACCAGTCCGCCGCGAGTTTGATCTGGGTGGTTTTCCCGGATCCCTCGCCGCCCTCAAAGGTGACAAATTTTCCCATTCCCCCGCCTATTCAATCAACCCTGCGTCTCGAACCGATTCTTATGATAGAGCTCGCTTTGAGCAACTTGAAAATCGGATCCCGGAAGCGCGCATTGGAGATTTTTCGGGGCCCCTGCCCCCGCAGCGTAGCGCCCGCAAAGACGACTGTTTGAGCGCGGAGCGCGAGTTTCGTCTTTGCAGCGAAGCGAGGAGGCGCAGGATCGAAAAATGTCCAGCGCGCGGAGGGATCACGATTTTCAAAGGTCTCATACCATAAAAGAGAGGGGAAAGCCTCAGCCTTTCGACGGCGTGGCGTTTCCCCATCTTCGAAGTAAAAACCCGATGCGGAGCTACTTCTCTTCCCCGGGCGTGATCGCCTCGACCGGGCACTGTTCCGCGCAGGCGCCGCAATCCGTACACAGTTTGGAATCGATGACATACTTGTCATCCCCCTCGCTGATCGCCTCCACCGGACATTCGTCTTGACATGAACCGCAAGCAATGCATTCATCGGTAATGATATACGCCATATTCTTCTCCTTCTTTCATTTTTTATATTGGCCGACCTTGCCGGTCCGGTCTTCTAAACGGAAACCACCGATTTGACGGCGGGAACCTCCTGTTTCAGGACTTTTTCGATCCCGTTCTTCAGGGTCATCTGGGCCATCGGGCAGCCGTGACAGGCCCCCACCAGCCTCACCTTGACTACACCGTCGTCGCCCACGTCGATCAATTCCACATCCCCGCCGTCCGCCTGGAGACTGGGTCTGATCCGGTCGATCACCTTCTTCACTTCTTCCTTCATCCTTTTATCCTCCCCACTTGCACCGGTTTCAGGCGGTCCGTCAGCAGGCTCTCGATCAGCGACTTTTTCAACAGTCCGTCAGTGCGGCATGTAGCCGATCATCTCGCGGATGAGATCCCTCGCCACATCGGGAAGGTCCGGTTTGATGATCATGTAGTCGCTGATCTTATGATGGACCGCCGTCCAGAGGGTCTTTCCCGTCTTTGCCTCGATCATCGTGATGCTGAGGCTGACCTTGGCGATCTTCTTGTCATTCTCCGTCGTGTAGTTCCAGTAATCGACGCGGACGAGCAGAAAAGCCTCGGCGCCGGTCAGCCCACCAATCCTTCCGCTCATCGCCGGATCGGAGAAACTGACGTTCCCTAACTTGGCCAGGTAGTCCGTGATGACCTGCCTGAACGTCTCATCCGATTTCATACGACGGCCGATGGCCTCCCCCCCGACCACGTCGGCGAACCACTTCTGCTCGCTCAGGACTTCGGCGAAAAGACGATCGACGTCGCCCTTGGCCCCCGCAAAGGCCCTGGTATCGGCGGGAAGGACCGCGACCCGCCGGGGATGAAAATCCCGCGCCTCCGGCGAAATCTCCGAATAGCGGAGCCCGCCGCAGCCCAGGATGTCCAGGAACAGGAGCGCAATGACGGCCGTTATCCATGTTTTTGCTATCACGACCCCTCCGGTTCAGGCAGCCGGACCCCGGACCGCCACGAGCCATAAAAAAGCGCTGACGCCGGCGATGATGTAACCGCTCTCCAGGAGGCCTTCCAGAACGACTCCGGAAAACCCGGACCTTCTATCATAAAGTTTGAAACAAATCCATATATAAAATATACAGGTTAAAAGAAAAAAACTGAGCGATGTCGCCCACCCGGCCGGATAGGCTGCAAAGAGCAGGACAAACAGGAGGCCGGAGATTCCCTGGAGAAGGACGAGGGTTTTCTCCCCGCCGATCAGGACGGGGAGGGTCTCCCGGCCGATCAGCCGGTCGCTCTGGATATCGAGGATATCCGACAGCGCGGAACGGATGAAGACGATACCGGCAATGAAGAAGAAGGCCGTCGCAACCCCGGGCGTAAGCGTCGGTCCGGTCTCAATCCAGGGCAGCAGCGCCGTAACGGCTGCCCAGGCGGTGGCGGTGGCGATGTTCTTAGACCCCGGGATGTCCTTCAGGCTCTGAAACCGCCATCCCGGCGGCAGAATCCTCGTATTGTAGAGAACGCCGGAGAGGGAGATGACGAACAGGAGAATGAAAGGCGCCGTCCCCGCGGCAAATGAGGCGCTGAGCGCGAGGATCATCGAGAAAACGGCCAGTGTGACGTAGATCTTTTCATGGAGGAGATAGGACTCCTCGCGGAAGGAGCTGATACTGCTGGCCTTCCGGTTGATGAAACGGTTGAGGACGTGCATGGCGTAGACGTAAAGGGAGGCGGTCAGGATGGGGAGGGGGTTCACCGGCAGCCCCTGGAGGAGCATGGCGGCAAACGAGAGACAACCCGCGCCCGCGGCGGAGTAGATATCCGTGCGGACGGCAAAGACCCAGATCTTGAAGAGATGCCGGAGGAGTTCCTCCCTCTTTCCCAGGCGGCCGGTCAAATGGTCCACCACCCGGTCGATGATCCAGTTGGGGGTCGAGGCCCCGGCGGAGACGCCGATCCTCCGGTAAGGTTCGATGTCGATCCCCTGGAGCTCATCGGAGGTCTCGATGTGGAAAGCGGGTTTCCCCTGAAGTTTCGCGAGTTCAGCAAGGCGCCGTGTGTTCGCGCTGTTCCGGCCTCCGACGATGAAGACGGCGTCCGTTCCGGTGGCAAGCGCCTTGATCTCGGTCTGCCTCGTTTCTGTGGAGTCGCAGATCGTGTCGAAGATGACCGCCTCCGGGAACCGCTCCTTCACCCGCAGGACGATGGCCGCGTAATCCTCCAGGCTCTGCGTCGTCTGGGCGACGACGCACACCTTCGGCAAAGCAGGGAGGCGATCCACATCCCCGGGGACGCCGAGAACGATCCCCGCCTCGCCTGCAAATCCCAACAGGCCGTTCACCTCCGGGTGTTCCCAATCCCCTGCGATCAGAACCGTAAAGCCTGCCGCCACATGTTTCCGGATGATCGCCTGGACGTGGGCCACCTTGGGACAGGTGGCGTCGACGATCCGGAAGCCCTTTTCCTTGATTTTCCTTCTTTCAGCGGGGGAGATCCCGTGGGCGCGGATGACCATTGCTGCCCCGGCGGGGGCGCAGTCGATCTCATCCAGACTCCGGATCGGGATGATGCCCCGTTTCCGGAGGAGTTCAACCATCTGGGGGTTGTGGATCAGGGGACCGTAGGTGTAGATGGCCTCCCCGTTTTGGTGTCCGGCCATCTCGAGAACCACATCCACTGCCCGCTTGACCCCCATGCAGAAGCCGGCTGTCTTTGCAAGCTTTATGGCCATCATTTTTCTCCCGTGTCGCCGGCGGTTCCGCCTTTCGGCGGTTTTTTCAGACAGAGGAAGAATTCCCGGTTCCCCGCCGGTCCCGTGAGCGGGGACGCGCAGCTTTCCAGGACATCGAGACCGAGGTCCCGACAGAAGGATGCCGTCTCCGCGAGGACCCGTTCATGGAGCGCCGGATCCCGGACAACGCCGCGCTTGCCGACCTCATCCCTTCCCACCTCAAACTGCGGCTTGACCAGGGCAAGGACGATAGCGTCATTTTTTATCAGCCTCATGACAGGGGGAATCACGAGCCGGAGCGAGATGAAGGATGCGTCGATCACGGCGATGTCGATCCCGTCCGTGATGGCGCCGCCGTCGTAATGGCGGATGTTTGTCCGTTCGATGCAGACGACCCGGGGATCCTCCCGAAGCTTCCAGGCGAGCTGGCCATAGACAACATCGACCGCATAGACCTTCGTTGCCCCCGCTTGGAGGAGGCAGTCGGTGAAGCCGCCGGTGGAGGCCCCGACGTCGAGGGCAACCAGACCCCGGACAGAAAGGCCGAACGTATCGAGGGCGCCCCGGAGTTTGAGGCCGCCCCGGCTGACGTAGGGATTCTCTTCACCCCGGATACGGATCTTGGCATCGGCGGGAACCGCGCTTCCCGCCTTGTCCGCCGGTCGATCACCGACAAGGACCGCCCCGGCGAGGATCAGAGCCTGCGCCCGCTGCTGGCTCTCCGCCAGACCCCGTTCAACCAGCAGACAATCAAGACGGATTTTGGGCGTTTTCGGATTTGTCATCGGTCCGCCTATGGGGTCACCCATTCACCTCCCTGATCTCTGTCACTCCGGTGAAAACCGGAGTCCAGCATCCGATAGCACTGGATTCCGGGTCAAGCCCGGAATGACAAAAAGGGAGAGTCCCTTTATTTCTTCAGTATTTCCCTGATGGTGGCGGCTATCCCCTCCGCATCAATCCCGTACATCCGCCGGAGCTCCTTCTGGGTGGCTTGCGGGGCGAACTCATCCGGGATGCCGAGGCGTCGGACGGAAACGCCGATGATCCCCTTTTCCGCTAAGAGCTCGAGGACGGCGCTGCCGAAGCCTCCCATCAGGGCATTCTCCTCGACGGTGACGATCCTCTTGAGCTCCCGCGCGGCGTCGCAGAGGAGCTCCGCGTCGAGGGGTTTGACGAACCGGGCGTTGATTACCCGGACGGGGATTCCTTCGGCTTGAAGCATCCCGGCAGCGGCCATGGCCGGGTGGCAGCAGTTTCCGATGGCGACCACGGCGGCCGTAGCAGCAGGCGGATTGAAAAGGATTTCGCCTTTTCCGACGGGGATGGCCCGGGGATTCTCGTCCAGCGGCACACCGACCCCGGTTCCCCGGGGGTAGCGCAGGGAAACGGGGCGGCCGCAGCCCGCGGCGGTCTTCAGCATGTGCTGGAGTTCGTTTTCGTCTTTCGGCGCCATGACGATAAGGTTTGGGACGGTACGGAGGAAGGCGAAATCGAACAGGCCGTGGTGGGTGGGGCCGTCGGCCCCGACGAAGCCGCCCCGGTCCAACGCCAGGACTACGGGCAGCTTCTGCAGGCAGACGTCGTGGATCACTTGGTCGTAGGCGCGCTGCATGAAGGTGGAATAGATCGCGACGATCGGGATGAACCCCTGCGTGGCGAGACCGGCGGCAAAGGTTACCCCATGCTGTTCGGCCATTCCCACGTCGTAGAACCGGGAGGGGAATTCGCCGGCGAAACGGTCGAGCCCCGTTCCCTCGGACATGGCCGCCGTGATCGCAACGATCCGCGGATCCTCCTCGGCCAGCGTCACGACCGTCCGGCCAAACACCTTCGTATAGGAGGGGGGCGTCGGCGAACCGCCGGCGACGACGGTTTCCCCCGTGTCGATGTCAAACGGCGGGATGCCGTGAAACCGGGAGGGATCGTCTTCGGCAAATTTGTAGCCCTTTCCCTTCTGCGTCACCACGTGGACGAGGATGGGTCCTTCCAGCGTTCTGACGTTTTTAAGGTTCTGGATAAGATGGTCGAGGCGATGTCCCTCCAAGGGCCCCACATAGGTGAAGCCCAACTCCTCGAAGATCGCCCCGGGGACGAAGAAGGTTTTTAGCGACTCCTCCACCTGGCGGGAGAACTTCAGCATCTGCCCGCCGATGCCGGGAACCGATTTGAGGAAGGTTTTGACCTCCGCCCGGATCCGGCTCACCGTCTGGCCGGTCATGATCCGGTTCAGGTAGGAGGAGAGGGCGCCCACATTGGGAGAGATGCACATCTCGTTGTCGTTTAAGATAATGATCAGGTTCTTGCGGCGGTCTCCGGTCCAGTTCAGCCCCTCGAAGGCCATCCCGGCGGATATCGCTCCGTCGCCGATGACGGCGATGATCCGGAAATCCTCCCCCTTGAGACAGCGCGCCTCGGCCATCCCCGCCGCCGCGGAGATGGAGGTCCCGCTGTGTCCCACGCCGAAGGTGTCGTAAGGACTCTCCTCCCGTTTCGGGAAACCGCTGATTCCCCCCCGCCGGCGAAGCGTGTCGAAGCGCCCCTTCCTGCCGGTGATGATCTTGTGGGCGTAGGCTTGATGCCCCACGTCCCAGATGAGGCGGTCCCGCGGCGTGTCGAAGACGTAGTGGAGGGCGAGCGTGAGTTCTACCGTCCCCAGGGAGGAGGCGAGATGGCCGCCCCGCTTCGAAACGGTCTCGATCATCATCTCCCGGATCTCCTCCGCGAGACGGTTCAGCTCCGCCAGGTTGAGAAGCCGGATGTCTCTGGGATCGTTTACTTTTGTTAGGATGTCCTGTTTCATTTCCTCCGCCATGGTCTCTTTAGGACCTCCGTTCCAGGATATACCGGGCGATCGCCCGGAGCGGCGCCGCCCCGTCGTCGAAGGGGGCAAGCGACGAAACCGCCTCCATTACGAGTTCCTCCGCCCGGGCGCGCGAGGCCTCGATCCCCAGGAGGGCGGGGAAGGTGATTTTTCCGCGGGCCGCGTCGCTCCCCGTTCCCTTTCCGAGAAGGGCCGGATCCCCCTCGACATTGAGAATATCGTCGGCGATCTGGAAGACGAGGCCGATCTTCCCGCCGTAATCGGAAAGATCGGCGAGCGCCTTATCCCCGGCCCCGGCGAGGATTGCCCCCGCCCGGAGGGAGACGCGGAGGAGCGCGCCCGTTTTGCGCCGATGGATGTCGTACAGGGTTTCCAATCCTACCGCTTCCCCTTCCGCGCGGATGTCCTGGACCTGCCCCCCAACCATGCCGTGATAGCCCGCCGCCTCCGCGATCTCACGGGTAACGTCGAGGAGTCGATCAGCCGGTATGCCCGGCATCCGTTTCCGGTCGGCCAGGAGGTGGAAGGCCTCCGTGAGGAGGGCGTCGCCGGCGAGGATCGCAATGTCCTCGCCGAAGACCTTGTGCAAGGTGGGCCTTCCCCGGCGGTAGTCGTCGTTGTCCATCGCGGGCAGGTCGTCGTGGATCAGGGAATAGGTATGGATCATTTCCAAGGCGCAGGCCGCCGGCATGATCGCGTCCGTTTCCCCGCCGATCGCCTCCGCGGCGGCCAGACAGAGGATCGGCCTGATCCTTTTCCCCCCGGCCAGCAGGCTGTAGCGGACGGCCTGGAAGAGCGCCGGCGGTTCGTTTTTATCGCCGGGGAGGTAATCATCGAGAGTGCGATCGACGAGCGCCTTCCGCCGCTTAAGGTATTCTTTCAGCGGAAAATCAGGGTTCACGTTCTTCCCCCGCAAAAGGTTTCGTCACCAGTTCCCCCTCCTCCCGGAGGAGGAGTTCCACGCGCCGGTCGGCCTCGTCGAGTTTCTTCGCGCACAGACGGGAGAGTTTGATCCCCTCCTCGAAGGCCTTGAGGGATTCCTCCAGGGTCATCTCCCCCGCCTCCATCCGACGGACGATCTCCTCCAACTTCTCCAGCGCCTCTTCAAATTTCTCTTTGGACATCGGACGGCTCCTTGAATATTTTAATGATTTTTGCATGCAGATTACCTGCGGCGAGGCGGATGTCGACCTCCTGCCCGAGGGCGGCGTCCCCGGCCCAACGGAGGATGAGACCGTCCGGCCTCCGCCGCGTGATGCTGTATCCCCGCCCGAGGACGGCCAGCGGGCTTAGGGATGACAGCACCGCCATCGCGGCGTGCGTACAGTTTTTTCTCAACCCGGCCTGTTTCTCCCAAGCCGCGCGCAGGGCCTTCCCGAGACCCATCACCCCCTCGCGATTCTCGCCGATCCGCGACCGGGGGTTCCGGTGTTCCAGGCGGACGCGCAAGTGATTCCATACCTGACGGCGGACCTCCCGCAGGTGGGCGAGGGAGAGTCTCATCCGCTCGACTTGGTCGTCGAGGGCGATCCTCGCGTCGGCGAGACGCCGTTTCGGATCCTGGAGCCTTCCCTGGAGATCGGCGATGCGGTTCCGGCGCCGCTCCTTTTCCTGACGCAGGCGGCGGATCAGGCGGAGGTGGAGCGACTCCACGGCCTCCAGAAGCTCCGCGCGGAGCGGCACGGCCAGCTCGGCCGCCGCAGACGGGGTCGCAGCGCGGAGGTCCGCCGTAAAGTCGGCGATGGTGAAGTCCGTCTCATGGCCGACCGCCGAGATGACGGGGATCCGCGACCGGGCGATCGCCCGGGCCACCCCCTCGTCGTTGAACGGGGCGAGGTCCTCCAGCGAGCCGCCGCCCCGGGCAAGGATGATCACGTCGATGCCGCCCGCGATCTGCATCTCGCCAATCGCCCGGATGATCTCCGCCGGCGCCTCCGCCCCTTGGACGCGGACCGGAGCGATCAGGATATCCACCGCAGGGAAGCGGCGGCGGGTGACGGTCAGGATGTCCCGGATGACGGCGCCCGTCGGAGAGGTTACGACGCCGATCCGCGCGGGCAGGAAAGGGAGGGGCTTCTTGCGGGCCGGATCGAAGAGCCCTTCCGCATCGAGCCGGGCCTTGAGCTGTTCGAAGGCCTTCTGGAGGGCTCCCAGCCCCCGCGGCTCGACGGCATCGATGACGAGTTGGTACTCGCCGCGGGGCGGATAGACCGTCACGCGCGCCCGGCAAACGAGGCTCATCCCCTCCTCGATCGCGAAGCCCGCGGAGCAATTCCTGCCCCCGCCGAAAAGGTTCCGGAAGATTACCGCCCGAATCTGGCTCTTCGCATCCTTGAGGGTGAAATAGACGTGGCCCGACGCGGGGCGGCGCAGGTTCGACACCTCCCCCTCCACCCAGACGAGGGCGAATCCCTCCTCCAGCAGCGTCTTGATCCGGTCATTGAGCGCCGAAACGGTCAGAATTTCTTTCAGGTTTCCCCGATCCATGGCGGGGAAGTATCAGATATCGGCCGCCGTGACAAGACCGAATTTGTGGAGGGTCATCGTCCCGGATCGTCCGGGAGGCGAGACCTTTGGAAATCGTGATCCCTCCGCGCGCTGGATATTTTCCGATAGGGTGCCCCGAAAAATCTCCAATGCGCGCATTAAGGGATCCGATTTCCAAGTTGCGGAAGGTTTCGAGGCGCCCGAAACGACAGATTCGTTGACTTTTGTCCGGCTCTCTTCCATAATAAGACTTGATGAAGGGTTTTGCGCCCCTTCCGTTCCCCAACGCCCGGGTTCCATTTCCGGCGGGACGGGATTCCCGATCACGATTCACCAGGGGAGGTTATGAAAAAGAAAGACTTTTTGAAGACGCCGGTCCGGCACATCGACATTACCTCGTTCGATGCCACGCCCATCATTGAGGCGATGAAGGGGATGTCCTTCACGGCCCGGGACCTGGCTGCGGCCTCCGACATCTACGACCGGATGCTCGCCGAAAAAAAGTGCGGTATCATTCTGACCATTGCGGGAAGCACCAGCGCCGCGGGCTGCATGCAGATCTATGTGGAGATGGTGAAGAACAACATGGTGGACGCAATCGTCGCCACGGGGGCGACGGTGGTGGACATGGATTTTTTCGAGGCGCTCGGTTTCCGCCACTATCAGGGTACGCCATTCGTGGACGACCGGGTCCTCCGGAGTCTCTATATCGACCGGATCTACGACACCTATATCGATGAGACCGAACTCCAGGTCTGCGACAGAACCATCCAGACCATCGCCGACAGCCTCCCCCCCCGTCCCCACTCCTCGCGGGAGTTCATCCGGGAGATGGGTCGCTACCTGACCGAACATGCCGTGAAGAAGGATTCCCTCGTCCAGGCGGCCTTCGAGCGCGACATCCCGATCTTCTGCCCCGCCTTTTCGGACAGCAGTGCCGGATTCGGCCTCGTCCTCCATCAGGTGAAGCATCCGAAGGCGCACGTCTCCATCGACTCAGTGAAGGATTTCCGGGAACTGACCCAGGTCAAGATCAAGGCGGGGGAGACAGGTCTCCTGATGATCGGCGGCGGCACACCGAAGAATTTCGCCCAGGACACGGTCGTCTGCGCCGAGGTTCTGGGAAAAGAAGTCCCGATGCATAAGTACGCCGTCCAGATCACCGTGGCCGACGTTCGCGACGGGGCTTGCTCGAGTTCCACGCTCAAGGAGGCCAACTCCTGGGGGAAGGTGGACAGCAGCAACGAGCAGATGGTCTATGCGGAGGCCACCTCCGTCCTCCCGCTCCTGGCGAGCTTCGCCTGGCGCCGGGGAAACTGGAAGAAACGCAAAAAGTGGCGTTTTGCGAAGCTCTTTGCGGACTGACCGTGCAGCGCCGGCCCTGCGGGGTATTCGGAGGCGTGAAAATGATGGCATTCTCTTCAGCAGGGGCCGGCCGCCGGAAGGGATCCATGAACATAAAAAAAGGGGACACGCGCTTCGTTTCATAAAGCGCTCGTCCCCATTTTCCGTTTTGGTGGAGATGAGGGGGATCGAACCCCTGGCCTCGGCGTTGCGAACGCCGCGCTCTCCCAGCTGAGCTACATCCCCATTTTTATTAATAAAAATGGCGTGGTAACGAACTCCCCCCGCAGTTTCGGGCGGAGCATATATGATTCGCGGCGAGCCTGTCAAGGGATTGTTGCTTTCCGAAGCGCCGCAAATGAAACACGGGCCGCGAGCAGTTGCATTTTCCTTTGCCTCCTTGCGGGGAAGCACTGCCGGCGGAATACTTGGCGTATGGTCGGCATTCAGGCATCTACAGAAGGAAACAGATCTTAGACAGGAAAGGAGTACTAAAAATGATGAAGTCCGCGAAAGATTCTCTGGACATCGGCGTGATCGTCCGCGACATCAAGGCCAGCCTCAACTTCTACCAGAACATCCTGGGATTGGAGTTTGTGGGAAGCGTCCCTCTGTGGTTTGGAACAATGCACCGCCTGCGCTTCGGCGCCAGCGACTTCAAGCTGATTGAACCCAAGTTGGTTCCTCCCCAGGGGGCTGTCGGCCTGGAAAATCAACTGGGATTTCGTTACGTGACCTTCGTCATCAGGAATCTTTCCCAGCTCTGCGCCAGGCTCACGACCATAGGAATTGAATTTACGGTACCGGAAAAAGAGATACGGCCGGGGGTGCGCATTGCCATGGTCAAAGACCCGGACGGAAATATTGTGGAATTTGTGGAACGAAGCTAATTATGCTAAGTTCTACTCCGTCACATTATCCCATCCCCCTCCTGCCTCCCCCTTTAAAGGAGGAGAAACCCAGTATTTCCCCTCCCCTTCAGAGGGAGGGCCAGGGTGGGGGTGGGGTAAGAAAGTTATCTGTCGGAGTCGTAATAATAACCTCTATAATTAAAGTTGATGACAAAATTTTCTCTTACCCGGAATAATTGAAATGCCACATGATAATATATCCATAAAAAATCCTTGTGGATATTGCGGGCATTAGGATATAGGTCGCATTCATAATTCTTCGAAAGGATAAATTTATGAAAAAAGCTCTTCCGGTTTTGGCAGCATTCTGCATATTTGGTTTAATCAGTGGATGCGGCGATATCAAGGATGCGATGGACATAGAGTTCGACATTCCTTACAATCATATTTTTATCATCCAAGGCAACACGGAAACACTCTCCTATGACATAAACCTTGAAGATAATGACGACTACAGGAGATATAAAGACAAAATAAGAAGCGTAAGAATAGATTATATACGGTACTCCATAACCTCAAATACAGGTGGCGGAGGAGCAGTTGATCTTTATGCCGGCAGCTATGGCAGCGCATTTTCCACCGCAACAAAAGTAGCCGAGACAATCAGTTTTGCCGCTGGCGAGAAACGTAGAGAAACAGATGTAGAATGGATAAACAAGGCGTTTATTGAAAGTCTTTTAGTTGGCGGGAAATTAAGTCTCTGGGCAGTAGGAAGGGGTTCCGGCGTTGATATTATTGTACCGGTAGTCATCAAAATAGAAGTTACAGCCAACCCGTTAGAATAATAAACGAAAGGGATAAAGTGAGTTCACTGATCTCTGCTTTCATCCCTTCTTTCATCCCTTGACTTTAATCATGAGCACCATTACATTACTCTCAAAGAGATGATCTTTGGAATCGTTACGGCCTTACTAAAGTTCTTTGGTAAATATGCCGATAATAAAACTGAAGACAAGATGCTGCGATGCGCGTATTGAGTCTATTCTACTGGATGTTAACGAAAAGAGAATCATAGGGTCTTCGTGGTGATTGTCACCCTTATAGACCGGATCTTGAATGATGGACTCCAGCAAAAGACAAGACGGCATAGGTGGCTCTCGTCTTTTTGTTTTTTTATCAACCAATCAATGTCATATACCGGCTTGGGAGCCATTCCTGTCCCCTTCTGAAACAGATCATGGTGCTGTAAGATATAATTGTGTAAGATAAAACTGAAGAAAAGAGCGATTACCTTGAAATGGATGGCCGGAGCATCGTTGGATAAAGAAGGGCCACAAGTGCGGAAGATCTCCTGGCGACAACCTGGTAATGACCGTGCTTTCAGGCTTTTCCGGACTCCGAGTTCCTCTTTTTCTTGACAAAGCGGGCGCCTTTTCCTATACTTCTTCCGCCGTAAGACAGCAGTGTCTGAGCATCCTCGCAGACGGCGGCGCGTCCGTACCGCTGGATCAACCCGAAGTCGGGAGAATCGCAGTGCCTTTTATGAAACCAGATTGATGTCTTAAAATCATCCAAGGAGGCCATCGATGGCAAAGATTGACGCATTTTTCCAGCTGATGCATGACCAGGGGGCATCGGACCTGCATCTCGTCTCCGGTCAGCAGCCGGCGCTCCGGATCCGGGGGGAAATAGAACGGGTCAAATTCGACGTTCTCACCAATGACGGCCTCAAGGCCATGATCTACGAGATCACCCCCGAGCACAAGGTCAAACAGTTCGAAGAGACGGGGGATATCGATTTCGCCTATGAGATCCCGGGACTTGCCCGTTACCGCGCCAACTTTTTCCAGCAGCAGTTCGGATGTGCGGCGGTCTTCAGGGAGATCCCGAGCAAGATCGTCTCCGCCCAGGAGCTGGGCCTGCCCTCGGTCGTCTCCAAACTGGCTTCCCTTCCGCGGGGATTGGTCCTCGTTACCGGACCGACGGGAAGCGGCAAGTCGACGACGCTTGCGGCCATCATCGACGAGGCCAACGCTACCCGCAAGGACCACATCATCACGATCGAGGACCCGGTCGAGTTCGTCCACCAGAGCAAGAGCTGCATCGTGAACCACCGGGAGGTCGGGCGGCATACGAAGTCCTTCACGACGGCCCTGCGCGGCGCGCTCCGCGAAGACCCGGACATCATCCTTGTCGGCGAGCTCCGCGACCTGGAGACGATCTCGCTCGCGGTCGAGGCGGCCTCCACGGGCCATCTTGTCTTCGGAACCCTCCATACGACGAGCGCCGCCAAGACCGTCGACCGAATCATCGAGGTCTTCCCCGCAGGCGAGCAGATGCAGATCCGTTCCACGCTGGCCGATGGCATCCGGGCGGTCATCGCCCAGGTCCTCTTCAAACGGGTGGACAAAAAGGGGCGTTGCGTCGCCCTGGAGATCCTCATCGCGAACTCCGCGGTGCGGAACCTGATCCGCGAATCCAAGACCTTCCAGATTCCCTCCATGATCCAGACGGGAAAGAAATACGGCATGCAACTCCTGGACGACGCAATTCTCGAACTCCTGAACAAGGGCTGGATCAGCGGCGATGAGGCATACATGAAGGCGAACGACAAGCAGAGGTTCCGGCCGTTCCTGAAGAATCCGCCGACAGACTTCACCGAGGCCTGAGCGGCCGATGTAATACCGATTTTTACAGGAGGCAAGGGATGAGAAAACAGGAGATTGATTATATCCTGGGCAAGATGCTCGACGCCTACCAGAATGCGTCAGATCTGAACATCACGGTGGGAAGACCCTTCCAGGTGGAGACTTCGGGACAACTCACCGGCGTGGAGATGGACCCGCCTATCCGGAAGCTGACCCCCTTCCAGACGGAGATCTTCGCCCTGAACCTGATCCAACAGGACCGGCGGCTCACGGAGATCCTCCTGGCCCAGGGATCGTGCGATTCCTCGTACGAACTGCCGGGCAAGGCGCGCTTCCGCGTGAATATCTTCTCCCAACGGAGCGACTACTCCATTGTCCTGAGAAAGTTAGAGACCCGGATCCCGACCCTCCAGGACATGAACCTCCCCGAGGCCTTCCACAAGATGGTCGAGGAGAAAAACGGGATCATCCTGGTCACCGGCGCGACGGGAAGCGGCAAGTCGACGTCGCTCGCGGCGCTCCTGAACGAAATCAACGAGTATAAAGCCGTCCACATCGTCACGCTCGAGGATCCGGTCGAATTCTCCCATCCCCACAAGAAGGCGACCTTCAACCAGCGGGAGATGGGAAACGACTTCGACACCTTCGCAAATGGGCTCCGCGCCGCGCTCCGCCAGGCGCCGAAGGTGATCCTCGTCGGCGAGATGCGGGACCGGGAGACGGTCGAGATCGCCCTGTCCGCCGCGGAGACGGGGCATATGGTCCTCAGCACCCTCCATACGGTTGACGCCGGACAGACGATCAACCGTGTCATCGGGATGTTTCCCTCGGAAGAGGAGACCCAGATCCGGATCCGGCTCTCCGACACGGTCCGCTGGATTGTCTGCCAGCGCCTCCTCCCCATGGAAGGTGGCGGTCGCGTCGCCGCTTTCGAGGTCATGGGGTCGAACCTCCGGGTGAAGGACACAATCCTTCACGGCGAATCGGAGGGGAAGACCTACTACGAGATCATCCAGGCAGGGAAGGCATTCGGAATGATCACCTTCGACGACTATATCGTCGAGCTTTTCAGCCAGGGGAAGATCAGCGAGGAGACCGCGAAGGCTTATGCGTCCAACAAGGGAATCGTCGGCCGCGGTATCGACAGCGTCAAGAGCTCCAAGGGACAGGCCACGACGGATCTTGGCAAGCTCGAGGTGGACAAGGATTACGGGAAACCGGCGAAAAAATTCTAACGGCTCCGTAAACGTAACTCTAAGAAGAGGGGACAGGTTATGGAAGAGCAGAAGGCCCTTTTGAATGAGGTGGCGTCGGAAGGTTATGACGCCGCGGACAGACCGTTCGACTTCGTGGGAGAGGAGGGGGCGACCGCCCTAGTCTGCGAACCCGATCCGGCCGTCCGGGAGAAGATCGGCGGCGGTCTCAAGGATCTGGGCTACCAGATCACGGCGCCGATTTCGGCCAAGGATGCTCTCAAGGCTATGCGGTTTCACGTCTTCGATGTCGTGGTCGCAAACGAACTTTTCGACACGGCGAATCCGGAGGCGAATGACGTCCTCCAGTATCTGGAAAACCTGAACATGGCGACGCGGCGGCGGACCTTCGTGGCCCTGGTCAGTGAAAAATGCCGGACGATGGACAACATGGCCGCCTTCAACCGGAGCGTCAATATTGTCATCAACCTCAAAAGCATCGAGGACGCAGGAAAAATCGTCAAACAGGGGGTGGCCGACAACAAGGCCTTCTATCACATCTTTCAGGAAACGTTGCAGAAGATAGGGAAGGCCTGAGATGTCCTTTTAGCGGCCTTCCGAAAAAGTTGTTCGAAACAGACGGCGGCTTCTGCTGTTTTCCCGCTGTCGAAAAGCGCCTGGGCCAGGACGAGGAGGTGCGAATCCTCATCCGGATGTGCTTCGACCCCTTTGCGATAGATGGGGACGGCCTCGGCGGGACGTCCCGATTTCATCAGGTCGTCGGCGCGGTTCCGGTCGGTGGGGATGGGATCGTCGGCGGTCATGGGATGCGGAATGGCGCTTTCTTGAAAAAAGTGATCAGGTTCAAAGACAAAGAAAAAGCCCCGGGGACGCTATCGGCCCCGGGGCGTGATTCTTTAGCAACTGGTGCAGGAGCCGCAGGCGCCTTCCTGACTCAGGCTGGAGGTCAGCCTGAAACCGCCCCCCCGCGGTGTGGTGATGAATTCGACTGCGATCGGTTTGACCTTTTCAAAAAGGTCCTTTTCGACCAGGTAGGTGACACCCCGGTCCTCGAAGACATCGTCGTTCGGTGTTGACTCATCCAGAGCCATGCCCAGAGAGGGCCCCGATCAGCCGCCCTCCTGCATGAGAACTCGGATGGAGGCGGCCTCCGTGCGATTCTTAAGGAATTCCTTAATCATCTCACTCGCTTTTTCAGATACGGAAAACATGGCAATCTCCTTTTTTTCGGACCGTCTTTAAGGTCCGTCAGAATTTTGCCTAAATTAACGATTATTTCCCTTTTGTCAAACGATATTTTTTCACCTATTTCTCCGGCTGGCGCCGGCAGTGAATAATCACGGCTTCGTAAAAAGTCCGGATGCTGCGTTGCGCTTCATCCCTCGTCATTACGGCGTACGCCAAAGTACGCCTCATTCCTCAGGATTCGCGCGCCTTGCCTGCGGCCTTTTTACGAAGCCGTCCCATTTTCACGACGTTTAAGACTTTTTCCCTGGTCGTCAATAATCGTTGACAAGAATCACGCCGTTCTTTATCATGATCTCGAAACCATCCGTTTTCAGGAGGCCACAGAAATGATAGCATCCCCATCGTTTTCAGAGATTCCCTGCCGGTATTTTCCGAAGCCCGGTCCCGCCAATACCGGGGCCGTACTCGAGGCCGTCTCCCGGCGGGCGAAAGAACTTTCCATCGACCGGGTTATCGTGGCGACGTGCAGCGGCCGGACGGCGTTCGAGGCGCGCAAGAGTTTTGATCGGTCCCTGAAGATCATTGCCGTCACGCATGTGACGGGATACGATGAACCCAATGTCCAGGAATTGAGCGAGGAGGATCGCCGGGCGCTCCAGGCACAGGGCGTAGAGGTCCTTACCTGCGCGCATGCCTTCGGCGGCGTCGGCCGCGGCGTGCGGAACAAGGTCGGCACGTACCAGGTCGATGAGGTCATGGCCTACACCCTCCGGATCTTCGGCCAGGGGACGAAGGTGGCCGTCGAGATCGCCCTGATGGCCGCGGACGCCGGTCTCGTCCGCACCGGCGGGGATGTGATCTCGATCGGCGGTTCGGGGAAAGGGGCGGACACGGCCCTCGTCCTCAGGCCGGCGACCAGTTCCCATCTCTTTGACCTACGGGTCCGGGAGGTGATCTGCAAGCCGGAGAACCCGTAAAAAGCGCCGGGATGGGGGCGGAGATCCGGGCGGCAGGCATCCCCGCCCGGATCGTCGGCCGGATGGTGAGATAGAATTGTCCCTCCCGCCTGTGGTTTTCATCCGCCGGGAATCCGACATGTGTGCCCAGGTTCCCGGCGGCAATTTTTTCGGCGGGTCAGGGAATCATTTCTTCGCCTTGGCCGGTTTGGCCTTGGCGACCGTCTTTACTTTCGCTTTGGCAGGGGCCTTCTTCGCTGGGGCTTTTGCCTTTGCCTTGGCCGGTTTGGCCTTGGCGGCCGTCTTTGCTTTCGCTTTGGCTGGGGCCTTCTTCGCTGGGGCCTTTGCCGCCGCCTTCGCCGGTTTTACCGTCGCCTTCGTTACTTTTGCCATACGCGCTTCCTCCATTTCAAATATGCGATTTCGCCTCACCGGGCCCCGGCCTGACCGTGCCCTCCTGCGTGCGAAATCGGTTGATTCATCAGGATCATGTTCTTCGATGCTCCGAATATCCGGTTCGGCATCCGAGCCAAGTTCCTTTCTGCAAATTTTCCCCAAGGCCGATCCGTTTTCATGGATGGTCTTCGCTCGTTCCTTCCTCAGTTGCAGGGGACGGAAAAATTCCCGGATGAGGCGGGTCACCTCCCGGGGTTTTTCCATGGGAATCAGATGGCCGGCGCCGCTGACCTGACGGTGGGCGCAATCCGGGATGAGGGCCCGGACCCGGTCGAAATCGATGAACCCCTTATTTTCGCTCTTTTCCCCTTCCAGGATGAGAACGGGACAGGAGACCCGGGAGAGGAGCGGCCAGGGGTCGTACTGCATCCCCCCCATGAAGAGGGCCACCTCGCGGTGCGGGCTGCATGTCAGCCGGAGTCCCCCGTCTTCCCCGGACATGCCGTAGCGGAGGTAGAGTTCCAGCATCTCCTCATTCCAACCCTGGAACAGGGAACGGGAATGGAGGTAGGTCATGGCCTCGTCCCGGTCCCGCCAGAAGTTCGTTCGCCGGAGCGCCTTGGAGGCGAGCGGATGCTGCTCCACGCTGATGTGGAGCTTGTAGAATTCCGGCGGGAGGAGAATGGGCTCGATGAGGACCATGCCCGCCGCGGGGAGACCGCCGAGGGCATTGGCCATCATGGACACCGTCGCTCCCATGGAATGACCGGCCAGAAAGGGTTTCTCCAGATGCAGGTTCTCGCAGAAACGGGAAAGGTCTTCGGCAAGGGTTATCCAGTTGAGCCCCCCGTTTTCCGGATCGGTTTCCCGGTGATCGCAGAAGTAGGGGGCGAAAATACGGTAGCTGCCGGCAAGTTCCCGCGCAAGGGGGTGCCAGAGCCAGGGCAGAAAGCCGGTGGCGTGGAGAAAGATCAGGGGCGGGCCGTCTCCCTCGTAGAAGAGATAGGAGATTTCCGCGTCTCCGATCTTCTGCGTGCAGGTCTGTGGGGTACTGCTGTTTGCCGCCTTCACGTTCATTTGCACCAGAGGGTGAATTCGTCCGGGTTCGCCCTTTCCCTTGTGAATTGGTTGACCGGCGCCCCTGAGTCGGGATAGCCGACCGCTACGCCGATGATAACGGCCTTGGTCTCCGGGATCCCGATGATCTCCCGGATCAGTGCCGGATAGCGAACCGATGCGGCCAGGATGCAGCTCCCCAGCCCCCGGGCGTGGGCCAGCAGACAGACGGTCTGCACGATCGCCCCCGTGTCCAGCATCGCGTATTCCCGGGGGATGCCTCTGTCCACGCAGAACAACAGAAGAGAGGGGGCGCTGAAGAGAGCGAACATGTCACCGGCATAGCGGAGACGCGCCTCCTTGTCTCCGCGGGGAATCTCCAGCGCGGTCAGAACCTGTTTACCCACATCCCCGTAGCGCTGTTTCAGAGGTTCGGGCCAGGCGTCGGGCATCGGGGTATCCGGGTCGGGGATGACGCCGTCCAGGAGATGCTGCCGGTTCGCCTTTTGGAAGCGGTCCAGGGCAGCCCCGGTGACGACCGAGATCTCCCACGGTTGGGTATTCCCCCAGGAGGGGGACCAGCGCGCCGCTTCCAGGATCTCCCGGAGCAGTGGTTCCGGAACAGGATCCGGTTTGAACCGCCGGATGCTCCTTCTTGTCGTAACGGTCTGAAAAATCTCCATCGTTCATCCTTTCTCCCAAAATGATGCTCTCGTAAAATGTCGTTACAGCTTCAACTCCATCAGAAAATGAAAACTGCCGCGGCAAGGACCGTGGTGTATCCGCTGTTCTTCACAATGGTCGACTGGGTGACGTTCCGGGTCCGGACGATCTTCCCGCTGATCTTGAAGATCTCCTTCTTCTCGTCCCAGCTTTCATCGACGTTGAAATCGATTCCCAACGTGGAGGCGAGCATGGCCGCGGCCATGTCCTCTGCGTAATCGCCCGCCTGCTTCTCCGTCTGGCCGAAGGCGTCGTGCTCGCTGATGTAGCCGTAGGATCGCTGATCGGCCGGGATGGCGCATCCGACCGACGCGGCCAGGAGGCGCTTCGGTTCGTTGCTGCAGCAGCGGCTCATGACGCAGAAGGTGATCGCCCCCGCGATCAGCTCCTTGAGCCCCTGCGTTTTGGATATCATCTTGCAGTCGGGGGGAAAGATGCTGGAGACCTGCACCAGGTTGCACCGTTCGATCCCCGCATCGCGAAGCGCCCGCTCGAAGGAGTGGAGCTCATCCTTGTGGGTGCCGACGCCCTTGGTGAAAAAAATCTTCTTCGGAACGAGACCCTCCATAGGCCCTCTCTCCTCATCTTTCCCATTTCAAAGATCGCAACTTAAAACCGTGCCTCCCTGTTCTTCGGCAGGGAAGCACAATTCCGGCGATCCATTTTCTCTATCCGCCGGCCGTCTGGGTAAAGGCGGTGTTGGCGTAGAGGTATTCCATCTTTTCCTTGTGCTTGAGCTCCTCGGACGCCATGCGCAGAAGCATCTCCCGGATGTCGCCCGCCGGGTGGAGCTCGGCCAGACCTTTGTAGAAATTGTGGGCGTTGAGCTCGCGGTTGGCCGCGATGAGATAGACGTCTTTGCTTTGGATGTCCTTCTGGAGGTCCGGCTTCACCAGGTTCTCCGCGATCTTGTAGTCGATCACCGGCCGCGACGGACCGGCAAAGCCCGCCTGGCGGTATTTTAGCAGGTATTCCTTGTGCCCCTTCTCTTCCCGGGCAAGAAACAGAAGCGTGTCCTTCGCTTCCTTGTCCCCGATCCTCCGGGCGAGGTCCATGTAGAAGTCATAGGCCTCCTCCTCGTTCTTGATCGCCCTTTCGATAATGGATTCCGAATCCTTCATGATGCAAAACCTCCCAGTTTATTTTAATCAGTATTCGGTCAATGTTGACAGCCCCCGTTCGCCCACCAGGATGATCCGCGTGTGGGTGAGGCGGTTGGCGATGATCTGGGCGGTGGCCTTCATGATCCGGTATCCCAGACAGGCATCTTCATCCATGAGCCTTCTCAGCCCGGGCGCATCGAGGGCGATCCCCTTCGCCCGGTCGATGCAGAGCGCCCCCAGGGTGTAGATGTACGGCTCCACGACGGCCGACCACCCCATCGATTCCCCCCGGGTAACGACGTCCACCGTGACCTGCATCGGGGGTTTGTGGGGTCCCAGATAACTGTCCAGGACCAGGATGACCTTACCCTCCTGAATCAGGTAGAGGCATCGGGCCGGATCCCCGGTCTTGTATATTTGGGTCCCGGCATCATAGGTTTCTTCGGTAGCCAGAGCGGCCAGCTTCTCCAGTTCCGGATCGCTGAACCCCTTGAAATACACAAATTCTTTCAGGTGATTTGCTGAGATCATAAGCCGTTACCTCCTTCTCGTCTGCATGGTTCATCGGAGACCCGTGCCGGATCGGAGATCCGGCCGAAAAAAAACCACGGTGGGAATATACCAAGCTTCCACAGGGATTGCCATAAAAAATGTTTGTCGGCGGAGGCGGCGCCGGGTAAGGAGGATGACTTACGACGGCTTGTTGAACAAGGGCCTGATGAAGCGCTTCCCGTCTGCGCCGTTTCAGATCCGAAGCAGGATCGACTTTGTAGGCGGGATATCAGAGCGGCGCAGACCATGATGGCCATGGAGAGGGAATCTATTCCAACGATTTTATGAGGCGTTGAATTTGACAATATCCGGCAAGGGTGTTATCCAGTATACTTGATATTTAGGGAGTTGCCTGCGGAACGCCCCGTCCTGCGGACAGGTCCGGGATGCTTGAGCGGGAGTGAGGGGGACTGGATTCCCCGATCACCGGTTAAGATGTCCCCCGTCGGGAACGGAGCGGGGTCATTCGTGGAAGGAGGAAGAGTAATGAAGAAACTTATCATTTTTGTCGTTTTGATTCTGTTCATGGCACCCTGCGTTTTTGCGGCAGGGACGGATGCGAAGGGTTCGGCGGGGCAGGCCCTGGTGGAAAAGGCAAAGGCGGAAGGGAAGGTGACGTTTTATGCCAACATCACTTCCGTGGAGCCAATCCTGGAGGATTTTGGAAAGAGGTACGGCGTCAAGGCGGAGTATACAAGACTCTCCACCACCAAATTCATTGCGACCATCCTGACGGAACACGCGGCCGGCAAGCTCACGGCCGATATTCTCCAGGCGCCCATGCCGGTCATGGAATTTCTCAAGGAAAAGGGCGTCCTGGCGTCATACACATCCCCCGCCGCGGCCGGATATCCGAAATGGGCAAACAAGGACGGCAAGATCCAGAGCTTCGGCATCGAATATGCCGCCCTGATCTACAATAAGGAATTGGTCAAACCGGCCGATGTCCCCAAGAAGTATGAAGACCTGACGGATCCGAAGTGGAAGGGGAAGATCGTCATGGCCGATCCCTCCTCCCATCCGACGACGATCTCCTGGCTCGTCGGGCTCAACGAAAACGTGATCAAATCGGAAGCGGAATGGATGAAGTTCCTCAAGGGACTGGCCGCTAACAAGCCGATGTTCGTGGCGTCGTTCGGTCCTACGCCCGCCCCGATCGAGAGCGGCGAAAAGCTGATCGGCATCTCCATGCCGAAATACATCATCACCAAGGCGCCCGCGCCGCTGGATTGGGCAAAGGTTTCCCAGCCGATGATGGGGACTCCCCGGGGAATGGCCATTACCGCCGGCGCACCCCATCCCAACGCCTCGAGGCTGTTCGTGGACTACTGGTTGTCCCAGGACGCCATGAAGATCCTGGCCGAGAAGGTGGGCGAATATGTCCTGGCGCCGGGCGTCTATCCCCCGATCGCCGGGATCGACAAGGCGAAGGTCATTCCGATCCGGGAACTGTCGGATGACGAGATCAAGAAGTGGGGAGGCGAGTTCAAGAAGATTTTCGCAACGCCGTAGCCTTGAAATAACAGACGTTTTTCACAATCCTTGGTTCCGGGATCGCACTTCTGCGTTCCCGGAACCAAGACAGCTTCGTAATCGGTTCATATGTGCGTTATGCTTCATCCCTCCCTTCGTCGGCAGGCTCAGGACGGGTTTCTCTGTCGCGATGAGCCTGCCGAACCCCGTGCGCCTTGCCGCAGAAACTTTTTCAGAATCCGTTGCCAACGGTTATTGAGACTTTCGGTTCATCCGCCCCTTAAGATTACTTATTTAAAATGACAAAGTGGGGGTATTTTTTCAAAGCTCTCAATGCTTGATTTCATGTCGTTATCATTGATGTCATTCTCTCGATAATTATGATATGAGAGAATCGTTTCGTATGGGGCTGCCAACGGATACAAGCTTGAGATACTATTGCACCGCCGGAAGCCATGTGGTAAACGGGGAAAACAAACATCTACCTGACGTGTCGGGCGAAACCGGTCTACTCGACTCAATAAAAGAAAGGAGCCCATCATGGACAGCAAACAGGATCTCAAAGAAGAAATTGCAAGGGTTGCTTACGAAATCTACGAACAGATGGGAATCTCCGGCCGGGAAGTGGAAAATTGGCTTGAAGCCGAGCGAATTGTTCTGGAAAGACTGTCAGTCCGGAAACCTTCTAAAGCAGCCAAGAAGTTGGTTCCGTCAAGGAAAAAGGGTGGAACGACGAAGAGGAAAAAAATGTCGGGAACGGAGGTCTGACAATTTGCCTAAGACTGAACGCCATATCCTGGCCGCTGACATCGAAGGAGCAGTTGGACAAGATAAAGGCAACCCTCCAGGAAGATCGTGAAAAGATGTTTAATGATAAATATCTGAACAATATCAAGGATAAGATTAAAGTCAAAATCGTCAAAGATTTGGTAGGTAGAGACAGCGATTCCGGCGGATGGCGATCTTGAAAAATCAGTAATTGGATATTTTGTTACGTCTATCTTCCTCCTACCATGAATTCGTCGCCCTTGATGAAAATGCCTGATTTCAAGCAGAAATATAGGTGATATTTTAGCACTTTGATTCACTGTAGTAGATAGGTGAAGTCAGTCGAGGCTCAATTCAACAGATTATCAACTCAAAGTACGCATACACCGGATGATGAACCTTGCTCTTGAAATGACGAAGCAAAGCCGACAGGAAGAGAAATCCGTCCGGAAGCCCGGCTGGCTCGGGCGCCCCCTGCCGTCCGATCCGGCCTTTTCCCGGATTCGCTCCCTTCTGAACGACGGGCGTCTCCACACGGTCTGCCAGGAGGCGCTCTGCCCCAACTGCGGAGAGTGCTTTTCCCGGGGGACGGCGGCCTTCCTGATCCTGGGTGATTCCTGCACTCGCCGCTGCCGCTTCTGCGCCGTGACCCATGAAACGCCGGAGAGGCCCGATCCCGACGAACCCCGCCGGGTCGCCGAGGCGGCCGCCCGGATGTCCCTAAGTTATATCGTGGTGACATCGGTGACCCGCGACGACCTGGCCGACGGCGGCGCCGGTTTTTTTGCGGAGACGATCCGTCTCCTGCGCGCCCGCAGGCCTTCGGCGCGCATCGAGGTTCTTATTCCCGATTTTCAGGGGGATGACGCGGCGCTCCGGACCGTTCTGGAGGCCTTTCCCGACGTTCTCAACCACAATTTGGAAACGGTGGCGCGCCTCTATCCGGAGGTCCGGCCGCAGGCGATTTATGACCGGTCCCTCGATCTGCTCAGGCGGACCGGCGCCCGCGCGCCCGGCATGGCGGTCAAGTCCGGATTGATGCTCGGCCTCGGCGAGCGGCCCGACGAGGTTGAATCGGCGCTGCACGATCTTCTCGGCGCCGGTTGTCAAATCCTTACGTTGGGACAGTATCTTCAGCCGAAAAGGGACTGCCTTCCCGTTGCCCGCTTTGTTCCGCCCAGGGAATTCGACGGCTGGCGGGAGGTTGCATTGGGGATGGGTTTTGTACGGGTGGCCAGCGGCCCCCTGGTGCGCAGTTCCTATCATGCCGAAGAAAACTTCGGCCGCGGCTGAAGGACGATCCGGCCATGGTCCCGTTTGAGCCGACTTTATTCCTTCATCTCGGCAACATTATTTTGTGCATTCTCACATAAAGCGTTCCCTGCACCTGCTGATTGGCCTGCTGCAATCTTCCCCGGCCGATCCTTCTCCATGGTGATCAGAGTGCCGTCCCGTCCGGTTTCCTTGAATCCGCAATGCAGGTAGCATTTGAGGGCTCGGGGATTGTAGTCGCGCACAACGAGGCGCAACATCTTCGCACCAAATTTGCGTATGGCGTAGTCTTCCAATGCAGCAACCATACAACGCCCCAAGCCTTGGGACCTATAGTCGGGGAGCAGATACAGAAACGAGACCATGTAAGTGTCCGACACCCCCTTGTTCAGCAGCGCAGCATGTCCTACTGACTTGCCTCCTTCGCGGATGATGAAAGAAACGTTTCCCTTTCCAGGATCAAGCGCCTCCGCCCACTGTCGGTGGTCGAATGGCCATTTAGCGATAGGCCACACCAGGAACAAGTCATCCTTGGTCGATATGAGAGAGGCGATCTTACCTGTATCGAGCGGACTGTTTTCCACCAACTCCATAGTCACTCCTGTCTCTGTTCGGCCAACGATAACCATTTTTTTCTTTTCTTCCGCATATCATGTCAAAATTAAGATGATGATGAAGATGGAGAACGCCATATGCCGGCGGTCCCTTTTGCACTACAGTCCAAGTCTGATGAACGTTTACGAATCAGGTCAATCCCTGACAAACTGCACGGGCCGGGTGTGGGCTGAAGCTGTTTTAATGCCGTGGTCTTCGTGTCCACTGCATGAATTTGATGCGGGCATCGTGACGGTTCACGACGGCAAGGGAGAAAAAGGGGCAGGACCCTTTACGTTGTGTGATACGGTTCCCCCTGCTTATTGAAAGAGGGCGGCGATGCGGCGCTGGTCCCCGGCGGCAAGATAGGGGTGCATCGGGAGGCTGAAGATCCGCCGCTGCTGCGCCGTCAGGTCGATAAAATCCATTCGTTCTCCTTCCAAAAATGACGGCTTCGTAAAAAAGGCTGAAATCCCCCTCCCCTCAATCCCCTCCCGCCAGGGGAGGGGAAAATTTACTTTTTACAAGGTCGTTAAAAATTGGTGGCTATCCCTCATAGGCTACTGTTTTCGCTCCCACTCCCAGGCGGTGCGGATGATGAACTCCAGATCGTCGTGGCGCGGCTGCCAGCCGGTGAGTTCCCTGATCCGGCGGCTGTCGGCGACAAGCGCAGGGGGATCGCCCGCCCGGCGGCCGGTTTCTTCCACGGGGAAGGCGATGCCCGTGACCTTCCTTGCGACGTCCACCACCTCGCGCACCGAATAGCCGTGGCCGTAACCGCAGTTCATCGTCTCTGACCGGCCCGTTTCCATGAGCAGGCGAAGGGCCAGGACGTGCGCGGCGGCCAGGTCGTCCACGTGGATGTAGTCGCGGATGCAGGTGCCGTCGGGCGTAGGGTAGTCGGTCCCGTAGATTGACAACTTCGGGAATTCGCCCTTGGCGGTCTTAAGCGCCCGAGTGATCAGGTGGGTCGCGTGGCGGTAGGCCTGGCCGATCCGCCCCTGCGGATCCGCCCCGGCGACGTTGAAGTAGCGCAGGGCACAGCAGCGAAAATCGGTCGCGGCGGCAAGGTCCGTGAGCACCTGTTCGATCATGACCTTCGAAGCGCCGTAGGGGTTGATCGGCCGCAGCGGCGCCTGCTCGTCGACGGGGATCCGCTCCGGGATGCCGTAGACGGCGGCCGTCGAGGAGTAGATGAAGCGCGGGACGCCCGCCTCGCGCATCGCCTCCAGGAGGTTCAATGTATGGATAACGTTGTTGTGGTAGTAGGCGAGGGGTTCGCGGACCGATTCCTCCACCTGGATCGAGGCAGCGAAGTGCATGACCGCCTCGGGGCGGAACTCTTGGAGCACGTCCCGAATCGCGTCCCGGTCGGCGAGGTCGCCGCGCCGGAGGCGGCCGGAGAGGACGGCCCATTCGTGGCCGGTGGAGAGGTTGTCGTAAACGAGCAGATCATGACCCTCTTCCCCGAGGGCCTTGACCACGTGGCTGCCGATGTACCCGGCGCCGCCGGTGACGAAAATCCGCATGAATCCTCCTTCTATCGGGGTGAGATGAACGCCGTTTTCCAAAAACTCCGCTTCCATGAATGTCGGCGGCGCAATCGCGAATCCCGGCGAATCGGGGTCATATTCTCAGAATTCTTGAGATGCTCTCCTGTCATGTTTTCCTACCCTATGCGTCCGGAAAAAACAAGGATGAGATTAACGATCTCGTAAAAAGTCTTAAAAGTCGTGAAAATGGGACGGCTTTGTAAAAGGGCCGCAGGCAAGGCGCGCGAGTCCTGAGGAATGAGGCGTACTTTAGCGTACGCCGCAATGACGAGGGATGAAGCGCAACGCAGCATCCGGACTTTTTACGAAGCCGTCAAGATTGCCGTCCGCCGGACTTTCCGCCGGTGTATCCGAATCAGCGGGTGGTTCTCCTCCGGTCTTCAAATGAGACCGGCGGACATGCTGCGGGGCAAATGGTTCAGGTATTTTAATTCCTTGACAGAACGATTTTCGCCCCTCTATAATGCCGCCGTTTTACAGCAGGGTAAACCGGAGAGATGTCCGAGCGGCTGAAGGAGCACGACTGGAAATCGTGTGTGCGCCCTCAAAGGTGTACCGCGGGTTCAAATCCCGCTCTCTCCGCCAGATCAAGGGACGATAGCCGGGCCCCGCTCGACGACGGTCTGTGAACTCCGTCAGGTCCGGAAGGAAGCAGCGGCAGCAGTCACCGGCGTGTGCTGCGGGTCAACCCGGCTATCCCTTTACTTTTCCCCTTCATGCCTCACAGGAGCATTCGTGGAATACCGCGTTCTCGCCCGAAAATGCAGACCCCAGGTCTTTGAAGACGTCCTGGGGCAGGAGCATGTTGTCCGGACGCTGCAAAATGCGATCACCGGCGGGCGCATCGCCCACGCCTTTCTCTTCAGCGGGCCGCGCGGGGTCGGGAAGACCTCGATCGCCCGGATCCTCGCGAAGGCGATCAACTGCGAAAAGGGGCCGACGCCGACCCCCTGCAACCAATGCGTGCATTGCCGCGAAATCACAAACGGGAACGCGATCGACGTCCGCGAAATCGACGGCGCCTCCAACCGAGGGATTGACGAGATCCGGGAACTCCGCGAGAATGTGAAATTTGCCCCCGCCTCCGGCCGCTACAAGATCTACATCATCGACGAGGTCCACATGCTGACAACACCGGCCTTCAACGCCCTCCTCAAGACCCTGGAAGAGCCGCCCGCCCACGTGATCTTCATCTTCGCGACGACGGAGACCCAGAAGGTGCCGGCGACGATCCTCTCCCGCTGCCAGTGCTTTGATTTCCGGCGGATCCCGCTGAAACAGATCACCGAGAATCTGAATAAGATCGCGACGGAAGAGAAGATCCGGATCAGCGACAACGGCCTTGCGTGGATCGCCGAGGCGGGGGACGGGAGCCTCCGCGACGCCCAGAGCATCTTCGACCAGGTGATCTCTTACGCAGGCGCCGAGATCGAGGACCAGGCCGTGGAGGAGATCCTCGGACGGTCGGACCGGCGCTTCCTCTTTGTCCTTTCCGAAGCGGTCCTCGCCCGGAACGCCGGCCGCTGTCTTACGATCATCAACGAGGCCTACAACGCCGGCCTCGACATGCGCTATTTCTATCAGACGCTCCTCGGCCATTTCCGGAACCTGCTCTTCACCGGAATAGCGGGGGAGAGGGACGCCCTGGTCGATCTCCCCGCGGAAGAGGCGGTCAAACTCAAGGCCCAGGCGGCTGGGCAGCCGACCGAAACTCTCCAGCGCTACCTGGAGATCCTGATGGCCGAGGAGGATAGCGTCCGCCGGAGCATGAACCCGCGCCTGAACCTGGAGGCGGTTCTCTGCCGGATGGCCTACCTTTCGCCCCTGATCCCGATCGAGGCGGTCCTCGCCCGGATGGAGGAGCTGGAGAGGCGGCTCGGGGGCGGGACGACGCCGGGGGGCGCCGGCGGCAGCGGCGGCGCGGCCCATCCGTCGGAAAATGGGAGTGGTGGAGAGCGGGGGCGGACAGCGTCCCGGACGGGCGCCGCAGGAATACAGGCAAGATCGGCGAACGGGGGAGACGCTCCGGCGGCCGTGACGCCGGCGGGACGCAACGCTTACGGAAATGGCGAGGCATTGTCGACGGGACGTCGGAATGCAGCTTCGCCGGACCCGGGAAACATGGCCGCCGCAATCCCTGCGGCAGAGGCGCGCGCGCCTTACCGGACCGAAGCGGAGATGGATCAGGCGAATGGTCATCCGCAAACCATCAACGGCGCGGAAACGAGCGGCGAGAAACCCCCGGACGGGGAATGGCAGGGTTTCAAAGAATTTGTAAAGCGTCAGGATCCGGCCCTCTGCGCCAAGCTCGAATCGGGAAAGTGCCTCTGCTGCAAAGAGGGTCGTCTCCGGATCGGTTTTGAAAAAGGGTATCTATTTCTCGATGACGTGCTCAGGCGGCAGACGGATCTCGGCGAATACGGCCGGCGATTTTTCCGGCGGGAGACGGCCCTGGAGATCGAGGCGCTTGCGCCCGATGCGGCCGGCTCGACAACCCCCCGTAACGGGAATGGAAACGAGAACAGCCGGGCGACGAAGAACCACCGCATCCAGGAGCTCCGACGGGAGGCGCTTTCCCACCCGATGGTCCGGAAGATCCTGGATGCCTTTCCCGGTGCGGAGGTGCGGGAGGTAAAGGTGATCGAGGCGACCGCGCCGGCGGCCGCCGTGACGCGCCAGCCTGTTCCGCAGCAGAACGAGGAGGATGTGTCTCTTGACTCGTCCCCGCCGGAAGATTGAAAATATTAAGGAGGTAGCATCGGTGCAGAATTTTGGAAACATCATGAAGCAGGCGAAGAAGATGCAGGAGAGGATGGTGCAGCTCCAGGAGGAACTGGTGGCGAAGACCGTCGAAGCGACCGCGGGCGGCGGGATGGTTTCGGTTACCGTCAACGGCAAGTTCGAACTCCTCTCCCTGAAGATCGAAAAGGAAGTTGTCAATCAGGACGACGTCGAGATGCTCCAGGACCTGGTGATCGCGGCGGTGAACGAGGGGATCCGCAAGGCCCAGGAGATGGCCGCTTCTGAGATGGGGAAGATCACGGGGGGGATGCAGATCCCCGGCCTGATGTAGGGGGCGCCATGTCCGGTTACGCCCTGTCCATCCAGCGCCTGATCAAAGAGTTCTCAAAGTTTCCCGGTATCGGGGAGAAGACGGCGGCGCGTCTGGCGAACCACATCCTCCATGTTTCCGCAGAGGATGCGCGGCGGCTTGCCGAGAGCATCCTCGACGTGAAGGATAAGATCCGCCTCTGTTCCGTCTGCTTCAACCTCGCCGAGGGGGAGCTCTGCAACGTCTGCGCCGATCCGGCACGGGACCGGGGGCTCATCTGCGTTGTCGAGGAGCCCGATTCGCTCATCGCCCTGGAGACGAGCGGGAGGTACCGCGGGGTTTATCACGTTCTCCACGGGGCGCTTTCCCCTCTCGAAGGGATCGGCCCGGAACAGCTCCGGATCCGCGAGCTCCTTGATCGGGTCGCGGCGTACCCCGTTGAAGAGGTGATCGTGGCGACAAACCCGAGCGTGCCGGGAGAGACGACGGCGCTGCTGATCTCGAAGCTCCTCAAAGAACGGAGCGTGAAGGTCTCGCGGATCGCCCTCGGCGTCCCCGTGGGCGGAGACCTCAAGTACACGGACCGGATGACGCTCGCCAAGTGCCTCGAATTTCGCCGCGGGGTGTGAAGGATGTCACCCTTGCGGGAGCTGTCCCCTCGGATCTGGTACCGAATATTCTATGATAATTATATATTTATGATACCGTTAGGGGTCTCTCGGGCGCTTTTTTTTAATTAGTACTTGACAGCCAATGTTCGACAAGATAAGAAATGCTTCGTTTTTCCATCAAAGCCAATCACTACGGGAGATTTGACGAATGTTAGAAATCAGATGGCACGGAAGAGGCGGTCAGGGAGCGGTCACATCGGTGGAACTGCTTGCGTTGTCCGCCATCGAAGAGGGAAAGTATGCGCAGGGGTTCCCGAGCTTCGGACCGGAGCGGCGCGGGGCGCCGGTCACGGCGTTCAACCGGGTCGACGACAAGCAGATCAAAATCCGCTCGGGCATCTACCATCCGGACGTCGTCGTCGTCCTCGACGAGAGCCTCGTGGGCCTGGTCAATGTGGCCGAGGGGTTGAAACCGACCGGGATTCTGATCGTCAACACCACGAAAACCCTTGAACAACTCAAGAAACACATCCGTTTCGAGGGCAGGATCGCGACCTGCGACGCTACGGGAATCGCCTGGAAGGAGCTGGGTGTGCCCATTACGAACACGACCATGCTGGGCGCCCTGGTCAAGCTGACGGGCGCCGTGAAGCTGGAATCCCTGGACAGTCCCATCAAGGAAAGATTCGGCCGGATCGCGCCAAAGAACCAGGCAGCCGCGAAGCGGGCTTTCGAAGAGGTCAAGATCATCAACGAAGGATCAAAATAACTCTTGAGGTATCACGATGACAGCGAAAAAGTGGCCAGAAACCTGGCAAGAGGTCAATCCCGGATGTATGGTTTTCCGGCCGGGAAGCGCCTCGGAATATCACACCGGCAGTTGGCGGGCAAAGCGCCCGATCTGGGAAAATGAAAAATGCATCAAGTGCGGCGTTTGCTATATATACTGCCCGGAGGGTTGCGTTACCGAGGGTGCGGATGGATTTTTTGAGGCGAACCTCGATTACTGCAAGGGGTGCGGAATCTGCGCCCATGAATGCTGGCCGGCCGCCATCAAAATGGTCAATGAGGAGGATTGAGAATGGGTAAACGAATCGGTATGGAAATCGCTCTTGCCGCGGCCGAGGCGGCGGCACTCTGCAGACCGGACGTGATCGCGGCCTATCCCATTACTCCCAACACGCACATTCCGGAGCACCTGTCGGACATCGTGGCCGAGGGAAGGCTCGACGCGGAGTACATTTGCGTGGAGTCCGAGCATTCCGCCATCAGCGCCTGCTGCGGCGCCTCCGGCACCGGTGCCAGAACGTTCACCGCCACGAGTTCTCAGGGCCTTTTGTACATGCAGGAGGTTCTCCCCATCGTTTCGGCGATGAGGCTGCCGGTGATCATGGCGATCGGAAATCGCGCGGTGTCCGGTCCCATCAACATCTGGAACGACCACAGCGACATCATGTACCAGCGCGATACGGGATGGGTCTCCCTCTTCGCGGCCAACGGCCAGGAGACGGTGGACATGATGATCCAGGCCTTCAAGATCGGCGAGCACCGGGACGTCATGCTGCCCGTCAACATCAACCTCGACGGCTTCCAGCTTACCCACGTCGTAGAACCGATCTTCATGCCCGATCAGGAGGAGGTGGACCGCTTCCTGCCGCCTTACAAGCCCTATGCCCAACTGCATCCGGATAAGCCGATGTCCATGGGGACGCTGGGACTTCCGGAGATCTTCAACGAGGCGATGCGCGCCAAGAACGAGGCGATCCTCCAATCCAAGAAGGTCGTCCTCGACGTCTGGAAGGAGTGGGAAAAGCAGTTCGGCCGCAAGTACGAGCCCGTCGAATCCTATAAGACGGAGGGCGCGGAAACCTTGCTGCTGACAATGGGGTCCATGGGCGAGACAGCGGAAATCGCCGTGGACGAACTCCGCAAGGACGGGGTCCCTGTGGGCTTGGTGAAGCTCAAGCTGTGGCGGCCCTTTCCCTTCGAGGAGCTTCGAAAAGTGGTGAAGGGGGCGAAATCCCTGGCCGTCATGGATCGAGCGGTGTCGTTCGGCGGTCCGGGCGGTCCCGTATTCGCCGAGATCCGGTCTGCCCTGTACGACGAGCCGAAGAAACCCAGGACGTTGAACTTCATCATCGGCCTGGGCGGACGCGACATGGTGGTGGAGGATTTCATCAAGATGGCAAAGAAGACGGCCTCGACCAAGAAGTTGAGGCCGGAAGATGCCTATGAAATTTATGGAGCAAGGGAATGAGCACTGCAAATTTGAATCCCAAGAAACTGTTTGAAAATTTCGAGCTTTATGTTCCGAAGCTGATCGAGAAAATGGAGTACTTCAGCCCGGGGCACCGCGCCTGTCAGGGTTGCGGGGAGGCGCTGGCGATCCGCATGATGTGCAAAGCCCTCGGCAAGGATACGGTCATCGCGAATGCGACGGGCTGCATGGAGGTCATTTCCAGCCTCTATCCCACGACCGCCTGGAACCTGCCTTGGATCCACGTGGCGTTCCCAAATTCCGCCTCGGTCGGCTCCGGCGTCTCGGCGGGCCTCAAGGCCCTGCGCCGCAAAGGGCGAATTCCCGATCGCTACGTCAAGACGGTGGCCATCGGCGGCGACGGCGGGACGGTGGACATCGGTTTCCAGGCCCTGTCGGGGGCGATGGAGCGAGGCCACGACATGCTGTATGTCTGCTTCGACAACGAGGCGTATATGAACACCGGCATCCAGCGCTCGGGCGCTACGCCTTTCGGTTCGTCAACGACAACGGCCCCCGCCGGCAAGGCGAGCATCGGAAACAAGACCTGGAAAAAGAACGTTGCCGAGATCATGGTGGAGCACGGCATTCCCTACATCGCGACCGCCTGCCACAGCTACCCCATCGATTTCATGAACAAGGTGAAGAAGGCCCGCAGCATCAAGGGCCCCTCGTATATCCACTGCCTGTCCGTGTGCCCCACGGGTTGGCGCTCCACCTCCGAAACCTGCATCAAGCTGGGCCGGTTGGCCGTGGAGGCGGGGATCTTCCCATTGTACGAAGTCAAATATGGAAAATACAAGATCACGGTGGATCCGCCGGAAAAGCTTCGCCCCGTGACGGACTACATCAAACCGCAGGGGCGGTTCCGCCACCTCACACCGGATCAGATCAAGGGGATCCAGGAGCGCGTGCTCATGGAGTACAACAAACTGATGAACAAGGTGAACCACTCGAAGTCCTGGGACGAGTTGAAGGCCCTCTAAGCGCTTCAGGGAATGGTTACAACAGACTATCGAAAAGGGGTAACACTCGATGGAAGAAAAGGTTAAGGAAATCATTCAGCGATACAGCGGGGACAAGAGTTATCTGGTCCCCATCCTTCAGGACGTCCAGAAGGAGTTCAACTATCTGCCCAAGGACGCCCTGTGCGCGGTCAGTACCCACTTGAGCGTGCCGGTCAGCCGCGTCTACGAGGTGGTGACGTTTTACAAAGCCTTCAGCCTGAAACCCAAGGGACGCCACCAGCTCAGCCTCTGCATGGGGACGGCGTGCCACGTCCGGGGCGGCGAGCTGATCGCCCGCAACGTCGCGGACACCCTCGGCATCAAGGAAGGCGACACGACGGCCGACCTCGAGTTCTCCTTCGAGACCGTCGGCTGTCTCGGGGCCTGCGCCCTGGGGCCCATTCTCGTGGTGAACGGTGAGTATCACGGGCATATGAATATCGCCAAATCGACAAAGATCCTCAAGAAATTAGGGAAGAAGGGTGCGACTGATGATGAGCAAGATTAAATCCTTCGATGAATTGAAAAGCGTGCAGGAGAGGCTCAAGGCAGGCCGCGACCCGAAGAAACCATGCATCACGGTGTGCGTCGGGACCGGTTGCCTGGCCTATGGAACTCAGAAACTGGTGGACAGTTTCCGCGAGGAACTTGCCAAGCGGGATCTCACCGGGAAGATCGATTTCCGGACGAGCGGCTGCCACGGGTTCTGCGAACGGGGACCGATGGTTGTCATCTTCCCGGAGAAGATTTTCTACCAGCGCGTCGGGCTTATGGACGCCGGGGAGATCATCGATAAGACGGTTCTGAAGGGGGAGATCATCGACCGGCTGCTCTATGTCGATCCCGCGACGGGCGAGAAGATCATTCACGAGGATGACGTCCCGTTCTACAAGAAACAGACACGCCTGGTCTTCGGCCAGAACAGCAAAGTCGATCCGCAGAGCATGGACGATTACCTGGCCATCGGAGGCTACAGCGCGCTGGGGAAGGCCCTCACCACGATGAAGCCGGAAGAGATCATCCAGGAGGTGATCAAGGCGAACCTCCGGGGCCGCGGGGGCGGAGGCTTCCCGGCCGGCTGGAAATGGGATGAGACCCGAAAGGCCAAAGGCGAACCGAAGTACATCATCTGCAACGCCGACGAAGGCGATCCCGGCGCCTACATGGACCGCAGCCTCCTGGAAGGCAATCCCCACTTGGTCCTCGAAGGGATGATCATCGGCGCGTACGCGATCGGCTCCAGCCAGGGGTACATCTACGTGCGCAACGAGTACCCCCTCGCGGTGAAGAACATCCACATCGCCATGCGCCAGGCCAGGGAAGCGGGGCTCCTCGGGGACAACATCCTCGGCAGCGGCTTTAACTTCGACGTGAAGATCAATCGGGGCGGCGGCGCGTTCGTCTGCGGCGAGTCCTCGGCGCTTTTTGCATCCTTGGAAGGGCGGGCCGGCGAGCCCCGCGCGAAGTACATCCACGCGACGGACAAGGGTCTCTATGACAAGCCCACAAACCTCAACAACGTCGAAACCTGGGGCAACATTCCGTTCATCATCGAGAAGGGCGCCGACTGGTACGCAAGCATTGGCACGGAGAACAGCAAGGGGACGAAGATCTTCTCCCTGGTCGGCAAGATCAACAACACCGGCCTCGTAGAAGTCCCCATGGGAACGACCCTCCGGAAGATCGTCTTCGAGATCGGCGGCGGGATCCCCGAAGGCCGGAAGTTCAAAGCGATCCAGACGGGCGGTCCCTCCGGCGGCTGCATCCCCGAGAAGCACCTCGATCTGCACGTCGATTTCGACGAGTTGACGAAGATCGGTTCGATGATGGGCTCCGGCGGCATGATTGTCATGGACGAGAACAACTGCATGGTGGACGTGGCCAGGTACTTCACGAACTTCCTGGTCTCGGAATCCTGCGGCAAGTGCGTTCCCTGCCGGGAAGGCATCCGGCGGATGCGGGACATCCTGGTCGATATCACCGAGGGCAGGGGGCAGGAAAGCGATGTCGAGCTCCTGGAGAAGATTTCCAGGGGGATCAAGGACGGCGCCCTCTGCGCCCTGGGAAACAGCGCCCCGAACCCCGTGCTCAGCACGATCCGTTACTTCCGCGACGAGTACGTGGCCCACATCAAGGAGAAGCGCTGCCCGGCGGGCGTCTGCAGGGATCTGATCACCTACAGCGTCGATCCGGCCAAGTGCACGGGCTGCACCGTCTGCAGCAAGGTCTGTCCCACGGGGGCGGCCAGCGGCGAGAAGAAGAAGGTCCACGCCATCGATCCGGCCAAGTGCACCAAATGCGGCGCATGCAGGGAAAGCTGTAAATTTGATTCCATCATCGTGAGGTAAAGGTAGACAAAATGATCAATCTGACGATAGACAATAGGAAGATCGAAGCGGAGGCCGGGCAGGCCGTCCTGGATGTCGCCCGGGAGAACGGCATCATCATTCCAACCCTGTGTTCCCACGAGTCCCTGGAACCGACCGGGTCCTGCAGGCTCTGTGTCGTCGAGGCCAAGCAGGGGAAGAGGACGCGCATCGTCACGTCCTGCCTTTACCCTGTCGCCGAGGGGCTGGTCGTGGACACGAAGAGCGAGCGGGTAATGAACGTCCGCCGCCTGGTCCTCCAGCTCCTTCTGGCCCGCTGCCCCGAGTCGGAGCAGCTCAAGGAGATGGCGGCCGAGATGGGCGTTGCGGCCGAGCCCCGCTTCACGCCGGACAAGGACAACGTGAAGTGCATCCTCTGCCGGATGTGCGTGCGGACCTGCGAGAAGATCGTCGGGGTCAGCGCCATCGGCTTCTCCTATCGGGGAACGGAAAAGAATGTCTGTACGCCCTTCAAAGAGGACTCGCAGACCTGTATCGGCTGCGGCGCCTGCGCCTATGTCTGTCCCACGGGCCACATCGAGATGGAGACCACCGGAGACACCCGGACGATCTGGGGCCGGACCTTCAAGATGAAGACCTGCAAGGTCTGCGGGCGGTACTTCGCTCCCGAGGACCAGTTGGCTTACATCAGTGAAAAGACGGGCGTCCCGGCGGATAACCTGGCGATCTGCATCAGCTGCCGCTAAAGATAACGGGGTCAGGTCTTTAAATTTAGCGTTCGTGGAGTGAACGCTAAATTTAAAGATCTGACCCCAATCATTTACTTACCCCCAATCATTTATCAGGCGATTCGGAACGTCCCCGTTTGCCGGAATCGCGAACAGACGACATAGGACCGGTCTTCGTTGAACGATTCGAAGGTTTCCCTCACCTTGTCCGCGCTGTTGTTGATTTCGGAGAGGTGGGCCAGGAAGACCTGCGAGAGGTGATCTCCGTACCGGCGGATGAAATCGCTTGCGTCTTCGTTGCTCAGGTGGCCCCGGTCGGACGCGATCCGCTTCTTGAGATCAAGGGGGTAGGGGCCGGTCATCAGCATCCGCTCGTCGTAATTCGATTCGATCAGAACGGCATCCAGGTCGGAGATGATTTCTCTCATCCGGGCGGTGACACAGCCCGTATCGGTGAAGATCCCGAAACGGCCGACGACGAAGCCGCATGACGCCACGTCATGGGAGGTCTCGATGGGGAGGATCTCCAGATCGCCGATCCTAAACGCGTCCTCGAAATGGCGGACGTTCACCGGACCGAGCCTCTGGCGGCAGGCAAGATAGACCGGTTTTCGGACATAGACCGGGATGCCGAGCCGCCGGGCGATCGGCCCGATCCCCTGGTAATGATCCCCGTGGGCATGGGACAGGACGATGCCATCCACCTCCTTAATGTCTTTGCCCAGGGCGGCCATCCGCCTGGCCGTTTCAGAGAAACTCTTCCCGGCGTCGAACAGGACGGAGACCCCTGCGGATTGTAAAAGATAACAATTGCCGTTGCTTCCGGATGCGATGATGGACAATTCCATGATGGATTGATTTCTCCCTGTTTCAATGCCAAATGGTAAGCGCCTTTTCAGCGGAACTCTGATGTTCTGTTTAGAACACAATGAATCCCGTGTCAATAAACAGCTCTCCCCAGTTTCCCCGGAGGGTCTCGCGGCGGAGCGATTGTTTCAGGATCTCGCAGAACGCGCGGCGGGGGATGTGGCGGGCGCCAAGGCCGGCGAGATGGGCGGTTTCGACCTGGCAGTCGATGAGATCGAAGCCCCGCTCCCGGAGGCGCGGGACGAGGGTGATCAGCGCGGCCTTGGAGGCGTTGGGGATCGCGGAGAACATCGATTCGCCGAAGAAGGCGCGGCCGAGGGAAACGCCGTAGAGGCCGCCGACAAGTTCTTTCCCCTGCCAGACCTCGACGGAGTGGGCGAAGCCGAGGTCGTGGAGGGCGCCGTAGGCCTCCCGCATCTCCGCCGTGATCCAGGTGCCGTCCCGGCCGGGGCGGGGCCTCCGGCAGGCGGCGATCACCTCCCGGAAGGCCTGGTCGAAGGTGATCCGAACGATCCCCTTTTTCAGGAATTGCCTCATGCTCCGCGAGACGCGCAGTTCGTTTGGGAACAGCACGAACCGGGGGTCCGGCGACCACCAGAGGATCGGTTCGCCGTCGCCGTACCAAGGGAAGATCCCCTCCCGATAGGCGGCGAGCAGGCGCTCCGGCGAGAGGTCGCCGCCGACGGCCAGGAGACCGCTCTTTGCGGCGTGGTCAACGGGAGGAAAGACAACCGCCTCAGGGAGTCGATAAACCGGCATGGGTGACCCGGACGACCACGTCGTCGTTTTCGATGTCGGCCAGGGCGTCGCCGCCCTCCCGGAGGCTGCCGAAGAGGACCTCATCCACGAAGAACCGCTTGACCTTGTCCTGGATAAGCCTGGCGATCTCGCGCGCCCCGAATTCGGGGGAGTAACCCTTCCGGGCGAGCCACGCGTAACAACCGTCGGTCACCGTGAGCAGGACCTTCTTTCCGATAAGCTGCGCGGCGAAGTCGGCGACGGCCTTCTTCACGATCTTCCGAACGACCTCCTCGGTCAGGCCGTTGAAGTTCACGACCCCGTCGAGGCGGTTCCGGAACTCGGGGGAGAAGGTCCGCTCCAGGGCCTTGTAAACGGCGTCCCGCTGGATGGGCAGCCCCTCGAAGCCGATGGTCTGCCGGCCGATCTCCCGGGCGCCCGCGTTCGAGGTCATCAGGAGCACCACGTTCCGGAAATCCGCCTTCTTGCCGTTGTTGTCGGTCAGCGTCGCGTAGTCCATCACCTGGAGGAGCGCGTTGAAGATGTCCTCGTGCGCCTTCTCGATTTCGTCCAGGAGGAGGACGGCGTGGGGGTTCTTCCGGATTGCCTCAGTGAGGAGGCCGCCCTCCTCGTAACCCACGTAGCCCGGAGGCGCCCCGACGAATTTCGCCACGGTGTGCCTCTCCTGGTATTCGCTCATGTCGTAGCGGAGCAGCGGCACCCCGAGCGTCGCGGCAAGCTGGCGGGCAAGTTCGGTCTTTCCGACCCCTGTCGGTCCCACGAAGAGGAGCGAGGCGACCGGTTTGTCCGGCTCGCGGAAACCGGCGCGCGACCGTTTGACCGCCTCCACGACCCGATCCACCGCCTCGTCCTGGCCGAAGATCCGGGCCTTCAGTTCGATCTCCAGATCCTTGAGTTTCTCGACATCCGTGGAGGAGACGCTCTTTTCCGGGATCCGGGCGATCCGGGCGACGACGCGCTCGATCTCCCGCGCCCCGATCACTGCCGCATCCGCGGCCGCGTCGGTCTCGCCGCGGTTCATGGAGACGAAGGCGCCCGCCTCGTCGATCACGTCGATCGCCTTATCCGGAAGGCGGCGGTCGCTGATGTAGCGGCCGGAGAGTTCGGCGGCCGCCTGGAGGCCCTCTTCCGTATAGGCGACCTGATGGTAGGTCTCGTACCGTTCGCGGAGACCGTCGAGGATCCGGACCGTGTCATCGACGGAGGGTTCCGGGACCTCGACCTTCTGGAAACGGCGGGAGAGGGCGCCGTCCTTCTCGAAATACTTCCGGTATTCGTCGTAGGTTGTCGAGCCGATGCAGCGGAGCTTACCCGAGACAAGGGCGGGCTTGAGGATGTTGGAGGCGTCCATCGACCCGCCGGAAACGGCCCCCGCGCCGACGATGTTGTGGATCTCGTCGATGAAAAGGATCGCCTTCTCCTGTTTCTGGAGCTCGGCGAGGACCCGCTTCATGCGCTCCTCGAAATCGCCGCGGAAGCGGGTGCCGGCGAGGACCGCCCCCATGTCGAGGGAGTAGATCTTCACATCCCGAAGCTTTTTCGGGACCTGACCCTTGGCAACGAGCTGGGCGAGGCCCTCGGTAATCGCCGTCTTTCCCACCCCCGGTTCTCCGACGTGAACCGGGTTGTTCTTGAAACGGCGGCAGAGGACCTGGATCGTCCGCGAGAGGATCTCCTCCCGGCCGATGAGCGGGTCCATCTCGCCGGCCTTCGCCCGTGCGGTCAGCTCCGTTGTGTAGGCCCTGAGAAACTTGTTCTGCTCCTCTTTGTCTTCCCGGACCGCATCCCCCACCCGTGTTCCCGGGCTCGTCCTCTGTTCGCCTGCCCCGCCGGGGAGGACCGAGATGCCGTGAGAGATGTAATTTAGGAGAACCATCCGGGTGATTCCTTCCCGCTGGAGGAAGAAGGAGGCGTGGGATTCCCTTTCTTCGAGGAGGGAAACGAGGATATCCCCAAGCTCCAGGATTTCCTTCTGGGCGGAGGAGGTGTGCCAGGCGGCCCGTTCGAGGACGCTCTGGAAACCGAGGGACTGGGCAGCCCGGGTCATCGTGGCCGTCGCCGTGTCGGCCTCGTCGAGGTGCTTCTCGATGACCTTCTTCAGGCGTGCCGGATTGCCGCCGCAGTGGATGATGATCTCCTTGCCCTCGTCGAAAAAAAGGCAGGCGTAGAGGAGGTGTTCCGGCGTGATGAACTCATGCCGCCGGACATTCGCCTCGGCATACGCCGCCATGATGATCCGGTTGAGGTTTTCGCTGATCTTCATGATCTCCCTCCCCTTCACGGGGACCGTCAGGCCTCCTCCAGGGAGCATTTCAGCGGGAATTCCCGCCTCCTGGCCAGTTGATGAACCCGCACTAACCGGGTCGCCGCGATGTCATAGGTATAGACCCCGCAGATCCCCTTTCCTTTTTTGTGGACGTCGATCATGATCCGCGTCGCGTCCGCCGCCGGTTTGTGGAAGATCGAGATGAGGACCTCGATCACAAAGTCCATCGTCGAATAATCGTCGTTGTGCAGGATCACCCGGTACATCTTCGGTTCCCGGATCTCCTGGTCATTTTTCACATCGCCTTCCGGCAGATCCTGCGGTATGTCCGCCATGGCTGTGCAACCCCTGTGTGCCTGATCCCGGCCCTCGGCTCCGGGGTCATAATATATGCCACGACGGGGGCGGTGTCAAATGGATCTATTCCGGGGACATAATACCAAATAATGGCATCGACCTGCTGGAAATTGGTACTGTGCCCCCAGATTACCCCAGATTGCCCCAGATTGCCCGCCAACCCCCTACACGCAGTCGCCAGAATGGTGAGCCTTGCAGCGGCTTCCAGTCCCCTTGATAGGTTGCTCTAAGATCATCCGAGAGGTTGATTGCCCTTATGGGCCTGTGGCGTAAATATCATCGAGGGACTGCCGGGCTTCCTGATAGATTCTGGTGGAAAGCCAGAGTGAGGAGGCTTCAAGATCGTTTAACGCCTGCTCCGTTTCTGCCCGCGACAGATGCCTGTGGGCGGCATTCCAAAGGATAACGCCCAGGGATCCATGCACCTCCATGCCCAAGAGGGAAACAAAAAGCCGTGTCGCCGAATCGTCGGTCAGAAACCAGTCGGCCTTTTCTCTGCGGGCAAGCACAAGGGCTTCCGCCTCGCCTGCATGAAGATCTCCGACTTCTTTCCACATCCCGGCTTCTTGTTGCTCATGGGGGGATAGGCTTATAGCCCGAAGCCACTCAGGCCAGGGGTCTTTCATCTGGAGGGCGGCTTGAGCTTCGTTGAAAACACGCTGGGGCAGGTAAAGATTGCCCGTGGCCTTGAGCAAGACCAAGCAATGTGCTTCGTAAAGATGGATGATAGGGCCGGCATCGCAGACGACGGTTCTCATTTTGCCGCATGAGCCTCTTTAATGGCCCAGGCGATGTCTTCCCGGGCGAAACGCTCCATCAGGTCAACCCGGTTGCGACGGACAAATTCCGACATGGCCGCCAGGACGACATCCGGCTCGGACATGAAAAAACCGGACTGGACATAATCATGGATACGCTCGGCCAGATGGTCCGGCACGGTGATCGATAGCGTTTTCACGTGCTGTTACCTCCCTTCTTCTAAAATATTCTAATGACTTCCTTATCATTCTTTGTTGCCATCCGCAAGCCCCGCTGAGCAAGCCCAATAAAATCCGCAGAAATCAGGTTTTTTGTCTTCATTACACATGACACTTTCAACGTTTGGAATTCCGGAATATCCCGAATTTGGGTCCGGTTTTCGGGCGGCAGGTCAATCTGTCCACTTTCCTCTGAACCACTACATTATTGGAAGTTCGGCTTCAGATTTAAGGAAACGATTTAACGATTCCCCCTTAATGATTGACTTCTCAGTATGATCATGAAGCTGTTCTTGCTCAATAGACCATACTGCATCAAAGAGAACAGCTGTTTCTCTGTAGGAATTTGGATCATCGAGGAGACGTTTTTGAGTATAGGATTCAGCTGCTTTCCAGTATGGAACAAGCCAAGATGCGAAGGTATGCCATACCATATTTGCTTTGATGGCTTTGTTACAATATAAAAACGCTACAGTTTCAAAGAAATTCAAGACATCAGCAATCGCCTGCCGACCGTCCTTATCCTCCTCTTTGCTACCAGAAAGGAAAAATTCAGCTGCACGACGTCTGATTTTACGAAATTCTTGGGAATTGAATCGGTTATCATATTGCATAAGAATATCGACAGCTTTTGTGAACATGGATCGGCGGCTTTCAATAATAAACAGAATTACGGCAACGATTACACCGATACTGGTAGCAATGGATCCTATTGCCGTCCAATCAATGCAAAGCATATTTGCCTCCTTTCTGATTAACTAATCCCTGCCCTTGTCGGTTAATCAAATAAATTTGAAGACCATCTTAGAAAAGTTTCGATACCTGATGAATTCACAATGGGAATCGTACGGACATATTCCAACTCCATAATTTGACCGATAGTGTTTGGACGTTCATCGGGGGAACAAGAATGTTTCAAACCGGGTGAAACATGATACTGATAAGCAATCCATGGCTCGTTTTTGCATTCTGATTTTGAAAAGTTAACATTACCACTTACGACATCAGCAGAATTCAAATCGACATCCGATGACCATATTTGAGCCGTTGTAAAAATTACTGGTAAAAAGTAAGCACGGTCTTTCTCACCAAGAATTTGAGTGTTTCTCGACAAAAACTCAATAAAACCACTCACGCCTCGACAAATTTGTGATGCTGCATCCTCAATAGTACCTCTACCGGTACTAACTTTATCACCCGTTTTTGATGATTTGACTTCCAAGGCAATGTGATAAGCATTATTTAAGGTTTGTCCTCCCTTCGGTGCAAATGCTTCGATGGGTTTATCGGCTCCCTGAAGCATATTTTTTTCAAATCTGCATTTGGCTTGCTCCAAAAAAAGTGGTTCATGACTGCGATTGCGTCTGATTATAGGAGCACGAACAAAACACCAATTTGAAAGTGCCGGATTAGCCCGTTTACACTCCACTAACAAGTAGAATGTGGAGCACCTCTTATGCCTCAATATGAAATCAATGCGTGTCGTAGCACCTTGGACGCAAACGGGAAACTCAACAGCCTCAAATAACCATTCTGATTGGGTTTGATCGAAGAGATCAAATACAAGTTTCAGAGCGCCATATTGAAAACTGTATCCATGACGGTTAAGTATCTCATTAAAAGAATTTCTAACTTCTTCTGGTATTTTAGCCTCGTCTATCACAACAGCCTCCTCTTGAATAAACCAATGCGAATGATCAGTCAGATGATCTCCACTTGAAACCAATTCTCTCAAGTCGTTTGATCCGGTCTGGAGATAATTTTCCTTTCTTGTATCGAGTCTTTAGACTACTTTGCCATGTGCCAAGTCTGAAACCTTCATTTGTTTTAAAATGTTGTGGTGCATTGGGAGTTCCTGCACTTTCTTTGTACCGAAATGTCTCCTGAAACCCCTTCTCAAACTGTTCTTCAAATTTATCCCATGCAAAATCAATATCCTCAAGTCGCTTTATTCGGTCTTGAGATAAATTACCGTTCTTGTAATATCTTCTTTGATTACTTTGCCAATTGCCAAGATTGTAACCTTCAGGTGTCCTATAGCGTGCTGGTGCGTTAGAATCGCCTGTACTTTCTTTATAACGCAGAGTTTCCTGAAAACCAGTTTCAAACTGCTCTTCAAGTCTCTCCCATTTGAAGCCAATTTCCTCAAGTCGCTTTATCCGGTCTTCAGATAACATCCCTTTCTTATAATATTTTCGTTGATCACCTTGCCAACTACCCAGTTTGTAACCTTCAGATGTCTCGTAGTCTGATGGTGCGTTAGGATCGCCTTTACTTTCTTTATAACACAAAGTTTCCTGAAAACCAGTTTCGAACTTATCTTTAAATCTCTCCCACGAGAATCCAATTTCTTCAAGTCGTTTAATCCGGTCTGGATCCATTTCTTCGTTCTTGTAATTATCCCTTTGGTGACTTTGCCATTTGCCAAGATTGAAACCTTCAGGTGTCCTGTAGCCTGCTGGTGCGTTAGGATCGCCTTTACTTTCTTTATAATGCAAAGTTTCCTGAAAACCTTTTTCAAACTTTTCTTCGAGTTTATCCAAGACGAAGCCAATATCTTTGAGCCGTTTTGTTCGTTCTGGAGATAAATTCCCTTGTTTATAAATTTGCCTTTGACTGCGCTGCCAAGTACCTAACCGGTAACCTTCTGATGTCTTGTAACCAAAATCTGCATTAGAGTTGCCTTTGTTGTTTTCTTTATAGATTAAAGTCTCTCGAAAACCTTCTTCAAACTGGGCTTCGAGTAAATCCCAAATGAAGCCAATATTATTGAGCCGTTCTATCCGCTCTGAAGATAGATTCCCTTTCTTATAGTTTCCCCTTTGAGTACTTTGCCAATAACCCAACTGTAAAGATTCATCTGTTTTGTAACTCTGTGGTGCATTTGCATCCCCGTATTTATCTTTATATCTTAAAGTTAGCCCATACCAGAAATCCCACTTCCTCCCTATGACCTCGACTATTCTGGTGGAGAGTTTTTCAATAAACCATCTTCTATCGATCTTGGTTGGCAGATCGTAGAATTCGATCCTTTCGGCATATTCATTCATGGCATCTTTCCAATCCTGAGATCCTTCCTCCCCTTCCCCTTGGAGGATTCTCATTTGAGAAATTATGCCCTGCATTCGCTGATCCTGATCAAGCATTGCCTGAAGGACTTTCCAAACAGTATCGAAATCTGAACTCTTGATTATTTCCTCGGGGTCTGAGTCTTCTTCTGTAATCACCGGTATGAAAATGTATCCCCTTTCTTTCCAATCAGCCTTTCTCATTGCCCTGCCGGTGGCTTGGACAATATCAATCAGGCTTCGTTTCGGATCAATGAAAGCAACCGTATCTACGGCCGGGATATTCACACCTTCCACCAAGCACCGGGCATTGCTCATCACCCCGATGTCAACGCTTTCAAATTCTTTCAATATGCTGCTTCTTGTTCCAGACGGCATCGTTCCGTTCACATGGAAAAACCCCAATGTCTTCTGTGAGTCCTTTTCAGACTCAATCAAAGTGAAAATATGATGGATACCATAGGGCTTGCTTGTGTCGGTAAATGATTTGGCTGAATTAACCCTCCCGTGAAAGGTGAATACCTTCCTCAATCCGTATCCACGAATTCCTTTCACAAGGGCAACCCTTTTTGCCAATGCCTTTGCATCCCATTCGTGATCCTGATCTGTTATGACCCTTCCACCTTTTTCGATAATTTCCTTTACTTCAGCATCCGTCACGCAGATGACAATGACCTTGTAGTCCGTAATGTGTTTTCTATCGACGGCTTCGGCAAAACCTATTTCATAGAAGGGCTGCCCATACACATCCGTATCATCCATGCTGCATATCAGGACATCCTCATCTTTTGCCTTTTTGGTTATATGGGGTGCGTAAATCTTGGGTGTGGCTGTCATAAAGATTCTTTTATTGATAGGGATGTTCTCATCATCAAGAGCAATGCCCCATGCCCCTATCTTTGTCCCTGTGGTGCGATGGGCCTCATCGAAAATTCCGATGTCAAAGGTCGTGCCTGACTTGCGGACTGCCCCTGAGAGGACTTTGGATGATTGATAGGTGGAAAATACGATTGAAGTCCTTGAGGTTGTATTAGTTAGAAAATCCCTTATTGCTTCATACTCGGTAGTAACGGGAACATCCATATCGTAAATGTTTTCTATCGGTGCATCGTTTCCTAAATCAACCGTCGTGTCGCTGCATACGCAAAGGTAACGGAAGGGTATGGATGCATTGATTGCCCACTCTCTCAATGTTTGACTCAGCAGGGAAAGACTTGGAACCATGATCAGGATGTTTTTGCCACCCAGCTTTTCGCTGATCCAGATCGAGGCAAGGGTCTTTCCTGCACCGCAGGGCAGTATCAACTGGCCTCTTTTATATTTTCCGTAATGCGTCACAGCCGCTTCAATCGCTTCCTGCTGGGTTATGTGAGGCGTTTTTTTAACAGGGAGAGATATACATTGTGTCCTTAGATAGGTGGTAAGACGATTAAAGAAATCTGGTTCCAGACTGTCAAATCTGTCTGCAAGGACACGGCTGTGACGGACTCTATCATCAATTGAGGAGGGAAGTTTATTTGAATTGGCTATCGTTATGCGCCAATCTGCCTTGTCGGACAGTGTAAAGAAGGTCGAGAGTTCACGGAGGGTGGGCGTTACCTTTCTGTCGCTCCTGAATTTTGCCTGATAGGCAAATATCCGACCCTCATGAGTGATGCCTACCCCGTCTATGCCAAGGTCTTGAATGCCCGGATATCCCAACCGTCCTCGAACTGAGGGTGGTATTTCATTCTGACGATAGACTTCCTTGAACTGGAAAACAGGATCAAGAAGGAAAAAGGCGTGGCAGAATTCTTCAAAAGCTTTGCCTCTTTGCCTTTCAGTAGGCAGGTCTGCAATTCTTTTTTCGAGTCCGTCCCAAGTTTGGATATTTTCAACGAGGCTTAGAAGGCTCTTTACTTCCATGCTGTCATCCTTCCATTGGGTGAGATTGGATGCCTATATAACTAACAGAAACGAATAAATATGCAACGATTATTGCTTGAATGAGCATCATCCCTTTTGTCGTCTTAGAGAGGATCGTTCAAGGTAAGGGGGGTTTTGTGAGGCAATAAGGCAGTGGGAATTCCGGGGACATAATGCCCATTAATGGCATTGACCTGCTGGAAATTGGTATTGTGTCCTCAATTAAATTACGGCCTGGTCCGGCTCCGGTCCTTCAACTTTTCGGCCACGGCGAGGACCGTGTTCACATAGACGGTGCTGTGGTTATAATCGAAGATGACGCGGTGCTGGCCGTTCCGGTCCATCCCCGGACGCCAGCCATGTCCGCGCAGGTAGTTGGCGATGCTGTGGAGGGCGTCCGTTTTAGCGAAGGGGTCGATCCGACCGTCCCGATCGGCGTCCACCCCGTAGGAAAAGACGTTGGAAGGCATGAACTGGCACAGGCCGATCGCCCCGTAGAACGACCCCCGGATGCCGAGCGGATCGAGGCCGTCCCGGTCGGCCAGAAGGAGCAGCGCCTTGAGCTCGTCGTAGGCCCAGTCACCCTTCTCGCGGCAGCGGCGACGGGCGAACTCCTCGTTTTCCGGCGTGAGAAGAGCGCTGCCCAGATGCGGACGGATGATTTCCATGTTGGCGCTGAGGGCCATGCTGGCAAGACGGTTGAATACGCAACGGTTCCCGGTATTCCGGCCGAGGCGTGTTTCGATGAGGAGGATCGAAACGATGATCTCCTTCGGGACGCCATAGAGGGCGTTGATCTCTTCCAGGACGGCCCTGTTCTCCCGGGTATAGGAGCGGGCGCGGGCGATGATCAGGTTGCTCAGGTAATCCCGGCGGATGGCGGTCTTCAACCGGGTAAGGAAGTCCGGGCTTTCGGACCGGAAGCGGAGGAGGACCTGGATCTTTTCGGACATTGCGTCCGGTTCGAAACGGACCTCCGGGCGGGCGAAGAGCGCCTCCACCGTCGGCCGGTTGAAGCCATCGGCGGCCAGGCGTTCGACAAGCGGTCTCCAGTCGGCAGCGGCCGGCCGGACCGCTCCGAAAAGAAGGACCAGAAAAATGATAGCAAAAATGCAAGGAAAAACGATCCGGGCAGGGTCTTTCCGGATGTTCTGCGGCACGGTTCTGGAGACGGCGGCGTTCAAACGGGGGGTCATGGCATCCCTCTGGGTGAAGATTACCACAACATGCACACAAAATCCAATGCCGCGCCGAAAAATTCCTTTCCCCCCCGGCGCGGTTCAACGCGGCGGTCGCGGCAGTCGCTTTGGCAACTCGCCGACGATCTCGATGGGCGGGCCGTCCGGGAGATCCTTCTGTGTCCCGTCATCCTCGGCGTACAGCGTCTCGCCGATCGTCCAGGCGTAGAGTTTCTTCGCGTCGTCGAGGACCGGCTTGTCCGGGACGCCGTAGACCCTCTTCTGCATTGTCTCGTCGAAGACGCCTATGCAGCCGTGGGAGGCGGGCCGCCCCGGCAGGTCGCGGGCATGGATCCAGTAGGAGACCTGCTCCTTGTCGATGAGGAAACGGATGGCGTAATCCATCGGATACTGGGCGTTCCCCTTGGCCGTCTTGTAGAGGGACGAGGTGTGCTTGCGGTGGTACGCCTCCGCCCGGAAGAGACCGGTCGGGGCGAGGTGCCCCTCAATGCCGCTCGCCGCCGGCATCGAGAAGACGAGCCTGCCATATTCGTATGCCCCGAGCCATTGCTCCGTTATGTTCAGGAGAATATATTTCTCGTACTCTCGGGCCTTTTCATACGTCGCGGCCATCGGGGTGTAGTTTCGGATGTCCTCCATGTTTTCCGGGATTTTGATCGTCATGCCGGGGTAGGCGTGGCGGCGGTCCATCCTATTGAAACGGGCGACGGCGATCCAGTCCTTGCCGAAGAGCCGCTCCAGGCTGTCCTGAGGTCTCACGAAGTGGGCCTTCCAGCGGATGCCTTCCAGGCTGGGGTATTCGTACCGGCTCAGATCCTCCTGCGCGCGGTCCTCCGGTGAGGCGGCTGGATCGGCGGTCGATTTCGGAGCGACAACTGCGGCGGTGGCGATGATGGCGACACCCAGCATCACATAGAGGATCCGGTGCGGCACAAGCCCCGATGACCAACGGCCCAAAACCGTCGAAAAGTCCCATATCATGGCGCTTCCAGTAGCATGATCGGACAGACGGTTCAAGGGGAATCCACCACTTTAGAGACATAAATCTTGCAAGGAATGTTGCCCGGAATCGAGGCGGTAAAGGTTTTTACTTGACAAGGGAATCCGTGCAAGTTTAATGGACGAAGGATGAAGCTTGAACGCAGCATCCGGACTTTTTACGAAGCCGGCAAGGATGGCGCCGGCTTCTTCGGAGGGCATCCATGATCACCGCCGTGATTCCCCGGGGCGCCGGTCCCCGGAATGAAGGACTCCTGGAGGAACTTCTCCGGGACCTCCTGATCCGGAAGGTCATTGTCCTCGACGCCGGGGGCGGATATCCGCTTCCGCCCCGCTGTGAGGCGCTTGCCTGCGATGACCCCGCCTCCGGCCAGACCTGGAACGCCCTCCTCGCAGGGGTCGCCACACGCTACCTGCTCTATTTTTCTCCCGGGGATGTCCGGCCCGATCCCCGCGCCCCGGGACGCCTGTTGGCTGCGGCCGAGGCGACCGGGGCGGGGATGGTCTATGCGGACTATGCCGAGATCCGCGATGAAACCCTCCGGGAGCATCCCGTGAACGATTATCAGCAGGGAAGCATCCGCGACGGCTTCGACTTCGGTCCCCTGATTCTGATATCGACCGCCGCCGCCCGCCGGGCGCTCCGGAAATACGGGGAGATCCCGTCCTGCCGATGGGCAGGCTGGTACGACCTCCGCCTGAAGCTCTCGACCGATCGTGAACTCTTCCATCTCCCGGAGCGTCTCTCCGTACTGACCGGGAATGGGGACAGATTTAAAATCTGTCCCCATTCCCCCGAAATCTGTCCCCAAGGCGGGGGCCACTTTGCCTACGTCGATCCCCGGAACCGGGCGTTCCAGAAGGAGATGGAGGCGGCCGCGACGGCGCATCTCAAACGGATCGGAGCCTGGCTCGCCCCGGTGTTTCGCGACGTTCCGCCTTCGAATCACCCCTTTCCCGTCGAGGCGAGCATCGTCATCCCTGTCCGGAACCGTGTCCGGACCGTGGCGGACGCGGTGAAGAGCGCTCTCGCGCAGCGGACCGATTTCCCCTTCAACGTTCTCGTCGTGGACAACCATTCCACCGACGGCACGACGGCGATCCTCGCGGACCTCGCCGGACGGCATCCCGTTCTGAAACACCTCATCCCGGAGCGGCGTGACCTCTCCATCGGCGGCTGCTGGAACGAGGCGGTCTTTTCCGAAGCCTGCGGCCGGTGCGCCGTCCAGCTCGATTCGGACGACCTCTATCCGGGGGAAGATGTTCTCCAGCGCCTCGTCGACGCCCTGCGGCGGGGAAACTGCGCCATGGTCGTCGGCTCCTATACCATTGTGGATGGCAACCTGCAGGAGATCCCGCCGGGGTTGATCGACCACCGGGAGTGGACGGACGCAAACGGGCGGAACAACGTCCTCCGAATCAACGGCATGGGGGCGCCGAGGGCCTTCAACACGACGATTCTCCGCCGGACGGGGTTTCCGAACGTCGGCTACGGCGAGGATTACGCGGTCGCCCTCTGCCTGTCCCGGGAATACCGGATCGGCCGGATTTACGACAGCATCTACCTCTGCCGCCGCTGGGAGGGTAACACGGACGCGGCCCTTACCGTCGAGCAGGCGAATCGCCACGACGCCTACAAGGACCGGCTCCGAACGATCGAGATCCGTGCGCGGCGAAAACTGAACGGGGTGAGGGGATGGAGATCCTGATTCGGCCGTGGCGGATGGCTACCTGAAAGCCGAAAACACGGACCTCTTTACGAGCATGGCGTTAGTATTGTCAAAGGTTATTATTCAGGGGGGAGTTTCATCCGTCCCAAATTTCGGCCGTAAAACCGTTCGCCGTTCGGGACGGTCGTCAGAGGCATAAAAAAAGGGAGTGTAAGTCGTGGCAGCGCTTCCCCTCCCTTTCTTCTATGATAACATGATGCTGCTAAAGACCAATCACCTTGAGCAGCGGATTGGCATAGAGCACGACCAGCGCAATGACCAAGGCGTAGATCGCCAGGGATTCGATCATGGCGAGTCCGACCATCATGGTGATCAGGATCTTGCCCTGCGCCTCCGGATTCCGGCCGACGGCATTGGTGGCCCCGCTCAGTCCCTGTCCCATCCCCAAGCCGGTCCCGATCGTCCCCAGCGCCATCGCGAAACCGGCGGCAATCAGGCTGCAACCGACCACAATGGCCTTCGTATAATCGACGGACGAACCGGGCGCCGCCGCCTCCGCGGCCGCCGCCAGCGATGCCGAAAACAGAACCGAGAAGATTACAAGAACGCCCTCTGCAAAGGTCTTTTTCATCTTTTTCCCTCCTCCGTTTTTTATGAACCAGTTTACGAGCTGTATGAATTCACCTCCTTTCTTCACAATTTTCCGCTCCTTCTGGGAAAGGCTTCCCTCTTCACCCTTCCGGGATAATCGCTGATCCGGAAATACCCTATTTTTCACGATGATTTCTGTAACGGCAAGGGAAACGCTTGTCAAGAAATATTTGGTATCGCCCGGAAGGTTTGTGGTATAGGATACACGTTAATAATTCAGGGGAGTCAAGGTACCGATGACGAAGCAAGGGGTTCGAAAATCCGTCGGAACCTCCGTGTTGAGTCTGCAGGAGGCCGATGTCGCCCGGCTGATCCAGGGGGACATCCCTCTCACCGGACGCCCTTTTCAGCGAATTGCGGAAACCGCCGGTCTGACCGAAGGAGAAGTCCTGTTGCTCGCCGGCGGACTCCGGGAACGGGGGATTATCCGGAAAATCGCCGCCATCGTCCGTCACCGGAAGGTCGGTTACACCCACAACGTCATGGTCCTCTGGGCCGTCCCCCCCGCGCACGCCGAAGCCGTGGGGAAGGCGCTCTCCTCCTTTGAGGAGGTCACCCACTGTTACGAGCGGACGCCCCCGTTCGCCGGCCGTTACAATCTCTTCACGATGGCCCATTTTCGGAACGAAGCCGATGAGGTCCTGCTCCGGGAAATGGCGCTGGCAGCGGGCGTCGCCGATTTCAGGGTCCTGCGGAGCCTGGAGGAATTCAAGAAAAACAGCATGGAGTATTTCTGAAGATGGATTTGCAGAATCTGTTCGCACAGGCGCAGAAGGTCATTCCGGGAGGGGTCAACAGTCCCGTCCGGGCCTTCCGGGCCGTCGGCGGAACCCCCATTTTCATCCGCGAGGCGGCCGGGGCCAGGGTCGTTGATACGGATGGGAATGAATATATCGATTATGTCGCCTCTTGGGGTCCCATGATCCTCGGCCACAGCCATCCGGAGGTCGTCGCGGCCATCCGGGACGCAGCCGGCCGGGGAACGAGCTATGGGGCGCCGACCGCGTTGGAGATCGGCATGGCCGAGCGGCTTGTCTCCGCCTTTCCGTCCATCGAGATGGTCCGAATGGTGAGCTCGGGAACCGAGGCGACAATGACCGCCATCCGCCTCGCCCGCGGCTGGACGGGCAGGGAAAAGATCGTCAAGTTCACCGGCTGCTATCACGGCCATGCCGATTCGCTCCTGGTGAAGGCGGGTTCCGGCGTCGCCACGCTCGGGATCCCCGGAAGCCCCGGCGTCCCGAAATCTCTCGCCGAGTTGACAATCCCGCTGCCTTTTAATGACGTCGAGCAGTTCCGCAGCGCCATGGCCCGCCACGGCGAAGAGATTGCCTGCATCATCGTCGAACCGGTGGCCGGAAACATGGGGGTTGTGCCGCCCCGTCCCGGATTTCTGGAAACCCTGCGCGAGGTCGCGCGCGCGCGCGGCGCCCTGCTCATCTTCGACGAGGTCATCACCGGCTTCCGTCTCGCCTACGGCGGCTGGCAGACCCTGACCGGCATCGTCCCCGATCTCACCTGTCTGGGCAAGATCATCGGGGGAGGACTCCCCGTCGGCGCCCTCGGCGGCCGGCGGGAGATCATGGAGCATCTCGCGCCCACCGGACCCGTTTACCAGGCGGGCACTCTCTCGGGAAATCCCCTCGCCATGTCCGCCGGGATCGCGACAATGGACATCCTCCGGGGAAAGTCCTATCGGGACATTGAACGGAGGGCCGCGGACCTCTGCGCCGGCTTCCTGGACCTTTTCCGGGAAAACGGTCTTCCCGTCCGAATCAACCGTGTCGGGTCCATGTTCACCCTCTTCTTCACGGCGGATGAGGTGGTGGACTTTGATTCCGCCTCGCGGAGCGATACGGCCATGTTTGCCCGCTTCTTCCGGGGGATGCTGGCGGCGGGGATCAACCTCGCCCCCGCCCAGTTCGAGGCGGGCTTCGTCTCATTCGCCCACACGGACGAGGAGATCGCCCGGACCGTCGATGCCTGCGCCAAGGCCCTGAAGACGCTGTAGCGCTTTTAACGGGCAGGGGGACAGATTTGAAATCTGTCCCCCACAGTTCATAGCAAAATGGAGAAAACGATGCGAAAAATCCTGGTAACCGGCGCGGCGGGTTTCATCGGTTTTCATCTATCGCGGCGGCTTCTCGCCGAGGGGAACGCCGTCGTCGGTCTGGACAACCTTAATTCCTACTATGACGTAACGCTGAAGCAGGCGCGCCTGGAGATTCTGCAGGGGGTGGGGACAGATTTGAAATCTGTCCCCGTTTCTGCCCCCTTTTCGTTCGTCCGGGCGGATCTCGCCGACCGGGAGGCGCTGGAAAGGCTGTTCGGGGAAAATCGGTTCGAGACCGTTGTGAACCTCGCAGCTCAGGCGGGCGTCCGTTATTCGCTCGAAAACCCGCGCGCCTACATGGACAGCAACCTCGTCGGCTTTCTGAACATCCTCGAGGGGTGCCGTCATCACGGGGTGAAGCACCTTGTGTTCGCCTCCTCCAGTTCCGTTTACGGGGCCAACACCCGGATGCCCTTTTCGGTCCGCGACAACGTGGACCATCCGCTCAGCCTCTATGCGGCCACTAAGAAGGCGAATGAACTGATGGCCCATGCCTACGCCTCCCTCTACAGGCTCCCCTGCACGGGACTTCGCTTCTTCACCGTGTACGGACCCTGGGGAAGGCCGGACATGGCCCTCTTCCTTTTCACCCGGGCAATCCTGGAGAACCGCCCGATCGACGTCTTCAACGAGGGGCGGATGGAGCGGGACTTCACCTACATCGACGACATCGTCGAGGGGCTCGTCCGCGTTCTGGAGCGGGTCCCCGCGCCGAACCCCGACTGGCAGGGAGATTCCCCCGACCCCTCCTCCAGCTTCGCCCCGTACCGGCTATATAACATAGGAAACAACCGGCCCGTGGCGCTGATGGAGTTTATCGACCTCCTGGAGGGACAGCTCGGTCGGAAGGCCATCCGGAATTTTCTCCCCATGCAGGCGGGGGACGTGCCCGCCACCTGTGCCGACGTGGACGACCTCATGGCCGCCGTCGGTTTCAAACCCGTGACGCCGATTGCGGAAGGGATCCGGCGCTTTGTCGCCTGGTACCGGGAGTATTACAGGGTGGGGACAGATTTGAAATCTGTCCCCACAAATAGAGAGGCTTCATCATGAAAAAGGCATTGATTACCGGCATCACAGGCCAGGACGGTTCCTACCTGGCGGAGTTCCTGCTCTGCAAGGGCTATGAGATCCACGGCCTCATCCGCCGGGCCAGCACCTTCAACACCGAACGGATCGATCACCTCTACAAGGATTTCCATGACCCTCAGGCGCGGATCTACCTCCACTACGGCGACCTCTCCGTTTCCGGACAGCTTACCGATCTCCTCCAGGAGATCCGGCCGGACGAGATTTACCACCTGGGCGCCCAGAGCCATGTCCGTGTGAGCTTCGACATGCCGGAGTACACCGGCGACGTGACGGGTCTCGGCACGATCCGCCTCCTGGAGGCGATCCGGAAGACCGGGATCAAGGCCCGCTTTTACCAGGCCTCCTCCAGCGAGATGTTCGGTGCGGCGCAGCCCCCCCAGAGCGAGGCGACCCCTTTCCAGCCGCAGAGCCCCTACGCCGCTGCCAAGGTTTACGCCTACTATGTCGTCCGCAACTACCGGGACGCTTACCGGATCTTTGCCAGCAACGGTATCCTCTTCAACCACGAATCCCCCCGCCGAGGGGAGACCTTTGTCACCCGGAAGATCACCCGGGCGGCGACCCGGATCAAACTCGGTCTCCAAGAAAAGCTCTATCTCGGGAATCTCGAGGCGAAGCGCGACTGGGGATTTGCCGGGGATTATGTCGAGGCGATGTGGCTCATGCTCCAGCAGGAGCGTCCCGACGATTACGTCATCGCCACCGGCGAGACCCATTCGGTCCGCGAGTTCGCCGAGAAGGTTTTCGCGAAGTTAGGCCTCGACTACCAGCGGCACGTGGCCATCGACCCCCGCTATTTCCGCCCGACTGAAGTGGACGTCCTCCTGGGCGATGCAACCAGGGCGCGCAAAGCCCTCGGCTGGCAGCCGAAGGTCGGCTTCGAGAAGCTCATCGACATGATGATCGCCGCGGACCTGGAAGCCGCCGAAAAGGAGAAGATCCTCCTCGACGCGGGATACGCCGGCGGCAACCACCGGATGGTCTGAGAATTTTCGGATAAGGAGACGGCGGCATGAAGGAAAAAAGGATCACGATCACCGGTGGAAAGGGTTTTCTGGGACAACATCTCGTCCGGACCTTCCGGGAAAGGGACTATCATAAAATCCTCGTGGCCGATCTTCCCGATTACAACCTGATCCGCCCGGAGGACATCCGGCGTCTTTACGACGAACAGCGCCCCGATGTCGTCGTCCATCTCGCCGCCAAGGTCGGGGGGATCGGCTTCAACCAGGAAAACCCCGGTTCCCTTTTCTATGATAACATCATGATGGGCGTTCCGCTCCTCCACGAGGGGTATCTCCGGAAGATCGACAAGTTCGTCGCCCTGGGAACGATCTGCGCCTACCCCAAGTTGACACCGGTGCCCTTCCGGGAGGACGACCTCTGGAAAGGCTATCCCGAGGAGACCAACGCCCCCTATGGCCTGGCCAAGAAGATGATGCTGGTCCAGGCCCAGGCCTATCGCCGGCAGTACGGCTTTAACGCCATCTTCCTCCTGCCGGTCAACCTCTACGGTCCCGGCGACAACTTCGATCCCCGCTCCTCCCACGTCATCCCCGCCCTGATCAAGAAATGCGTGGACGCCATGACTCAGGGAGATCCGGAAATCGTCGTCTGGGGAACCGGCAATGCGACGCGGGAATTCTTCTACGTGGAGGACGCCGCGGAAGCAATCTGCCTCGCGACGGAACGATACGACAAGCCCGAACCGGTTAACATCGGCGCCGGTTTCGAGATCCCCATCCGGGACCTGGTCGGCCTCATCGTGGAGCTGACGGGCTTCAAGGGACGGGTCGTCTGGGATGCGTCCAAACCGGATGGCCAGCCGCGGCGGATGCTGAATACGAACCTGGCATTCCGGGAATTCGGTTTCCGGGCCGGGACCGACTTCCGGGAGGGGCTTAAGAAGACCATCGACTGGTACCGTCGCTTTCCCCTTATTGTTTGACTTCATACCCCGATTGTGTTACGAGATGTGCGGTGGATAAGGAGACGAAAAAATCCGCGATCCAGATGGCCTATGCGAGCAGTATCGGCATCGCCATGGTCCTCGCCATCTTCGGATGTCTCTTCCTGGGAACATGGATGGATGGGAAACTGGGAACGGGGCCCTATTTCACCCTCCTTTTCCTGCTGATAGGCATCATTGCCGGTTTCAGGAATCTGTATGTCCTGATCAAGACATATTTCAAGGACGAACAACCGCTCATCACGGGTGTAAAAAGTGAACCGCACCGAAAAAGACCCCCTCCAAAAAAGACTTGAGATCACGAACTGGATCCTGCTTGCCATACTGGTCGCCGGGAGTCTTCTGTTGCGGTCCGGCCTCTTCAGCCTCGGCATCCTTTTCGGGGGCCTGATCAGCATCGTCAACTTTCACTGGCTCTACCGCAACCTCCTGAGCGTCTTCCAAAAACATCTGAACCGGGCCCGGGCAGCCTTGATGCTCCGGTATTACCTCCGCCTGGCTGTCACGGCCATCGCGCTCTACTGGATCATTTCCCGCAACCTCGTCGATGTGATCGGCCTCGTAATCGGGCTGTCCGTTGTCGTTCTGAACATCGTGCTCACAACCGTTTTAACCCTGCTGGGGACAGATTTGAAATCTGTCCCCAGGAAAAATCACGTTAATCACGTTGAGGAGATCAATTAATGGAACCTGTTCTGTTTTTCGAAAGCCACTGGCTCAAAGAACATCATCTCGTCGTCGTTTCCTACACCTGGTTCGTCATGGCGATGCTCGCCCTCTTCTCCTTCCTGGCCACCCGTCGGATGAACATCCTCCCCGGGAGATTCCAGAACGTCATGGAGGTGATCATCGGGGGGTTCGACAGCCTCCTCACCGACACCATGGGACACGAAGGACGGAAGTTCTTCCCGCTGATCGCGACGCTGGGCCTCTATATCCTCACTTCGAACCTCCTCGGTCTGATCCCCGGCTTCGAGTCGCCGACGGCGAACCTCAACACAACCGTCTCCATGGCCGTCGTGGTCTTCGTCATGACCCACATCGTTGGGGTCAAGGTCCACGGCGTCAAATACCTCAAGCAGTTCATGGGGCCGGTCTGGTGGCTCACGCCGCTGATGATGCCGATCGAGATCATCAGCCACCTCTCCCGGCCGCTGTCTCTCTCCGTCCGGCTGTTCGGAAACATCATGGGGGAGGACATCGTGCTGGCGGTCGTCCTCCTGCTTGTGCCGCTTCTGGTGCCTTTGCCGGTCTTCGTACTCATGATCTTCACCTCCTGCATCCAGACGCTCGTCTTCATGCTCCTCGCGATGATGTACATCGCCGGGGCGATGGAAGAGGCCCACTGATCACCAAAGGGGGATCGCCTCCTCCCTCCCTTTTCCATCTCCGCAGCGTCATCAGCGGAGACGGCAGCAGATGTATCTTCAGCTCCCTCAGGCAGATTCTGGCAGGATGGAAAAAATCGAAGCCATGCTGAACCGGTAGCTCCCTCCGAAAAAACCCGCCCTTTCCGGCGATTTCACCGGAAAAGACGGGCTTTCTCGTGATAGGAATTGACGTTTCCCGCCAGTGGTGGTATTCCTCCCGGCGAGAGCGGTGAAGAAGGCGCCGCATTGAACTCAACCCCAAGAAACGGAGTGATGAAAGATGGAAAAAATCGGTTTTATCGGTCTGGGAATCATGGGGAAACCCATGAGCAGGAATCTGCTGAAGGCGGGGTATCCGCTCGTGGTGTACGATATCGTCGCCGCGGCGGTCGATGAGGTGGTGCAGGCGGGGGCGGAAAGGGGCGCCTCCCCGAAGGATGTCGCCGCAAAGGCGGATGTGATCATCACGATGCTCCCCAACTCCCCGCAGGTGAAAGAGGTCGTCCTGGGGAAGGACGGCATCATCGAAACCATGCGATCCGGCTCGATCCTGATCGACATGAGCTCCATTGCCCCGCTCGTCAGCCGCGAGGTAGCCGCCCGGCTAGCCGAAAAGAAGATCCGGATGCTGGACGCCCCGGTCAGCGGCGGGGAACCGAAAGCGATCGACGGAACGCTCTCGATCATGGTCGGAGGCAACCAGGCCGACTTCGACGAGTTCCTGCCCGCCATGAAGACGATGGGCGCCTCCGTCGTCCTCTGCGGTGAAATCGGGGCGGGAAACGTCACAAAGCTCGCCAACCAGATCGTCGTCGCCGCCAACATCGCCGCCGTCTCCGAGGCCCTGGTCCTGGCCACCAAGGCGGGTGTCAACCCGGATCTTGTCTTTCAGGCGATCCGGGGCGGCCTGGCCGGCAGCACGGTGATGAACGCCAAGGCCCCGATGATGATGGACCGGAATTTCAAACCCGGTTTCCGGATCAACCTCCACATCAAGGACCTGACCAACGTGCTGGATACGGCGAAAGGGATCGCCGTACCGACACCGCTCACCGACGAGGTCATGAAGATGATGCTGTCGCTCCGGGATGAGGGGATGGGAGACGCCGACCACAGCGCCCTGGTCCGGTTCTACGAAAAGATCGCAGGGATCGAGCTCCACCGATAAAAGATCGCCGGCTCAAACCGCAGATCCCTTGAAGACCCCTGAACAGGGGCCTTGTTCCGATATCCTGCCCCCGTATCGTAACCATATATTGAGGAGAATATTCATGACCGTACAACATGCAAAACTGAACGGCTGGGTAAAGGAAGTGGCCGACATGTGCCGGCCTGAGTCCGTTCACTGGTGCGACGGCAGCCGGGAGGAGTATGACCGCCTGATGAAACAGATGGTCGCCGGCGGCATGGCCACCCCGATCGCCGGACGTCCGAACAGCTTTCTCTTCCGTTCCGACCCGAGCGACGTCGCCCGGCTCGAATCGCGCACCTATATCAGCACGGACCGGAAAGAAGACGCCGGCCCGACGAACAACTGGATCGACCCCGGAGAGCTGAAAACGGCGATGAAGTGGTCCTACAAGGGCTGCATGCGGGGGCGCACCCTCTTCGTGATCCCCTTTTCCATGGGCCCCGTCGATTCGCCGATCGCCAAGATCGGCGTTGAGATCACGGACAGCCCCTACGTGGTCTGCAACATGCACATCATGACGCGGATCGGCACGCGGGTGATCGAGAAACTCGGCGGCGACGGCGAGTTCATCCCCTGCCTGCATTCGGTCGGCGCACCGCTCGCGCCGAGTCAGAAGGATACGTCCTGGCCCTGCGCCCCTCTCGATCAGAAATACATCAGCCATTTTCCGGAGGAGAACCTCATCTGGTCCTATGGAAGCGGTTACGGCGGAAACGCCCTCCTGGGGAAGAAATGCCTGGCGCTCCGCATCGCGTCGGCCATGGCGAAGCGGGAGGGGTGGATGGCCGAACATATGCTCATCCTGCGCCTGACCAACCCGGAAGGAAAATGGTTCCATATCGCGGCCGCGTTCCCGTCCGCTTGCGGCAAGACCAATCTGGCCATGCTTACGCCGACCATACCCGGCTGGAAATGCGAGTGCGTCGGCGACGACATCGCCTGGATCAAGATCGGTCCGGACGGAAGACCCTATGCGATCAACCCCGAATACGGCCTCTTCGGCGTCGCCCCCGGAACCTCCTACGACTCCAACCCGTCCGCGATGGACACCCTGAAGGAGAACATCATCTTCACCAACTGCGCGCTGACCGACGACGGCGACATCTGGTGGGAAGGGATGGGCCCGGCGCCAGCCCACGCCATCGACTGGAAGGGACACGACTGGACCCCCGGCGGCAGCGAACCGGCCGCCCACGCCAACTCCCGCTTCACCGCCCCGGCCCGGCAATGCCCCGTCATCTGCCCCGACTGGGAGAAACCCGAAGGCGTTCCGATCGACATCTTCGTCTTCGGCGGCCGCCGCGCAAGCGTCATGCCCCTGGTCCACGAGGCCTTTTCCTGGGACCACGGCGTGTTCATGGGCGCCACGGCCTCTTCGGAGACGACCGCAGCCAACATCGGCGCCGTGGGCAATCTCCGGCGCGACCCCTTCGCCATGCAGCCGTTCTGCGGCTACAACATGGCCGATTACTTCGGCCACTGGCTGGCGATGGGCGACCGATTCGGCAAGCACGCCCCGCGGATCTTCTACGTGAACTGGTTCCGCAAAAGCCCGGAAGGAAGATGGCTCTGGCCCGGATTCGGCGACAACAGCCGCGTCCTGAAATGGATGTGCGAACGGGTCGAGGGAAAGGTCGGGGCCGTCGAAACCCCGATAGGCCTCATGCCCAAAGAGGGCGACCTCGACCTCACAGGGCTCGCCATTCCCCCTGCGGATCTGAAGGAACTCCTCCGCGTCGACGCCGATGCCTGGAAGGCCGAGATCTCCGATATCGAGAGACACTTCGGTCAGTTCGGCGACCGCCTCCCTGCAAGGCTCCGGAAGCAGTTGGACGACCTCGACAAACGTTGTGGCTAAAACCCCAAGCCGATGATAAAAAAACCATTGGTGTGACAGGCGCGGGATAAGACTGGCAGAGTCCTCCCGTTCCTGACAGGCTGTTGAAAAACGCCCATCTGGATTATCGGGGGACAGATTTCAAATCTGTCCCCCTCGTTTCCCTTCGCCGTTCAACGTACCCAAAAGTACGCCTCACGGCTCAGGATTTCAGGAGCCTTGCATCTGGATATTTTTGAACAACCTGCAAAAGAGCCTTTTTCAACAGGCTCCTAACACTTTTTCCGCGCTTCTATGTCAAGTTTCAATGCCTGGGTAAACACTTCCCGCGCCTTTACCGGGTCGGACCTGTAGCCGATTACTGCTTCAGTCTTTTTCGTGCTGATTTCCCAAATACCGGTCAGGAAGCCGGGGCCGTCCCACAATTCATCAGGTACGATCTCAACCTTGGAAGACGAATGCGCCAGTTTGACGATGAGCTCTATTAAATCCCGCCACTTTATCTGGAAGCTGGACAGGTTAAATTCCTGTCCATATGCTTTTTCATTAAGGGTGGCCATTTCAAAGGCTTTGGCAATATCTCCCAGATATGCAACACTCCCGCTCGCTTTTTCAGGCGCCCTGATAACATCCCCTTTCAAAGCAGAATCAATAAGTTCTCTTAATGTTCTGCCCGGAATATGTCTGTTTCCATATCCCCACCAGAATATAAAGATCGTATAAGGCAACTTGTACTGCGCGCCATAAAGCGAGGAAAGCTTATGAACGGTTGATTTTGTGAGAGCATGAAGGGGATCGCGAGATTTCTCCGTGAGGTGAGGATGAAACTCATCGATTGGCCAGTATGCAGGCTCTCCATAGACCACGCTGCTGCTTAGGAAAAGTAAATGCTTGACTTCATTCGCGGATGCAGCTTCTAAGACATTGATATAACCGCCAACATCGCTTTTAAAGGCATCTGACGGTCTGGATGGAAAAGACCAGGCCAAGTGGTAAACCACCTCCACTCCTTTCATCGCGGAATTAACGATTTCCGGATCTTGAGTGTCTCCTGTCACTATTTCCAGTTTAGGATGGCCCTTGAATGTCTCCAACTCACCCTCAACCCTGTCGAGAACTCTAACCGCAAAGCCTCTGTCAAGCAGCGATTCAACGAGGCAACTCCCGACAAACCCGGCTCCACCGGTTACCAAGAATTTCATCTCGACCTCCCATGAACGCACTGTGCCTGTAACCGCAAAAAAAACACAGCACAGAAGTCTCGCCTGTTGGACAATTCAGGGGGACTGGTTCCAGTACCACGTCAACGTCCATCGACATACCCGCCATCATTGTGTCAGGTTTATCTTTCCCCCAGTTTGATGGCACACAACTCACCGCACATGGTGCACCCCTCCTCCTTTGCCGTCGTGCTTTTCTCAAGTAATCTCCCGGCCTTCTCCTGGTCTATGGCTGTAGAAATCTGTCCCTGCCAGTTGATATCCTTTCTGAACCCGGCCATCATGACGTCCTTTTCCAGCGCGCCGGGCAACCCTTTGGCAATGTCGGCGATATGGGCGGCAATGCGCGAAGCCATAATCCCTTCCCGCACATCCTCGATACCGGGCAGGCGAAGATGTTCGGAAGGCGTCACATAGCAGAGGAAGTCGGCCCCGCAAGCGCCGGCAATGGCCCCGCCGATCGCCGCAGTGATATGATCGTAGCCGGGGGCAATATCCGTGGGCAAGGGTCCCAAAACGTAAAAGGGCGCCCCGCTGCAGAGACTCTTTTCCAACTGAACGTTCGCCTGGATATCTTTGATGGGAACATGGCCCGGCCCCTCGATCATCACCTGAACACCTTTATCTCTCGCCCTTTTGGCCAACTCTCCCAGGAAGATGAGTTCCTGCACCTGACCCCGGTCGGTTGCATCGGCAATGCACCCCGGTCGCAGACCGTCGCCCAGGCTTAAAACCATGTCGTATCGGTGGGCAATTTCCAGCAAACGGTCATAATATTCGTAGAGGGGATTTTCCCTTTCATTGCATCTCATCCAGTTGGCCGTAATGGAGCCGCCGCGGCTTACAATGCCCAAAATCCTCCCCTGGGCTTCTACGCTGGCGACGCTTCTCCGCGACACGCCGCAATGGACGGTGATGAAATCCACGCCATCCTCGCCATTTTTTTCAATCACGGCAAAGATATCGTCCGCGGTCATGGCAACAATGGCCTTTTTCGCGGTCAGCATGGCGGCCGCCGCCTGGTATATCGGGACGGTGCCCAGCGCCACGGACGACGCCTTGAGGATCGCCTTTCGGATGGCGCCAAGATCGCCGCCCGTGGAAAGATCCATGATCGTATCCGCACCGGCGGCAACGGAAACCTTTACCTTTTCCAGCTCCACGTCAAGGTCCGTATGGTCGCCCGAGGTTCCGATATTGGCATTGATCTTGGTCCGCAACCCTTTTCCTATGGCAAGGGGTGAAATGGCGGTATGCGTGTTGTTGCGAACGACCACGATATTGCCCTCGGCCACACCTTTCCGGATGAATTCCGGAGAGACGCCCTCTTTTTCGGCGCATATCTTCATCTCTTCCGATATTCGGCCGTTTCTTGCCTCTTCCAGTTGGGTCATTTCCATCCTCCTTGCAGACTAAACATTTTCTTTGAGGCCAACGGACTTCCCGCTGCCGCCGCTGCCGCCGGTTCTTGCGGCAGCGGGAAACACCTTGAAACAAAAAAAGGCCACCCTTTTTCTGAAGGATATGGCCCTTTTGAAAGTTATTATATCAACTGCCAAATCCCTACGCTGGCATTATCCAGGTCAGGTTCAAAGGGTATCTTCTCAGCCCTTACCGGCACCCCTGTTTTGTTGACTGTAAACTTACTTTAATTTTTTTCTAAAATCAAGCGCATTTATCGGGCAATTTGCTCTCCCGTCGGTTCAGCCGAAGAGGGCATAGGACAACCACAACACCAGACCCGACGGGATTAGAAAAACGATCATCTGCACCCAGGGCTTTCATCCCCGCGGCTTTGATAGATCACGCAGAGAGCCGCCGGGGGTGGTTCTCCGACGCCCGGCCGAGGGGGCCGGGCGTCGGAAAGCATGTTACTTCTTGGCGAGCGCTTCGAGCTTTGATCCGTCGATCTCGACAACCAGTGCTCCGATCGGCTTTCCCTCGGAGAGGACGGGAACCGAAATCTGGATGATGTAAACCTTGTCCTCCAGCTCCGGTTTGCCCTGCCAGGTCTTGCCGCTGGAGAAGGGCACATCGAACTTCGCGGACCCCTTGTGGATGTAGCTGCCGGTCTTGTCGGTGAAGGCGACCTTCTCTCCCTTGGCCGCATTAAGGAAGGCCCCGACGCAGACCCCGTCGGTCTTGGCCAACTCAGCCTGAAGAAACTTGCCCGCTTCTTTGTTGATAAAGCCTTTAACGATGGCATCGCTCTCGGGAACGGTCTTCCATTTCGCATTGTCCATGCCCGGGATCGGTCCCTTCGCGTTCTGAGCGAGCACGGCCTCAACCACCACCGGGCTCGCCGCCCAGCCATTGGCGTTCCAGACCTGCCATGTGATCTTCTCCTGGATCTGCTCCATCACCGCGAAGCATGATCCCGCCTTGTCCGTCGTCTGCAAACCAGCGCACGCCGTCAGCATTACTACCGCTACCGCTACAACAACCGCTCCCATTAAACGTCGCATAACTCCCTCCTTCTGTGGCGCACGCCACCGTTGTGATAAGCACCTCCCTCTGAGCAGCATGAGCGCAACGGAGAGGTGCTTGTTTGTCGATCCCTCCCTCAGACTTCTCAGGCCTTCTTGGCGAACATTTTCGCCTTCAACGGGCCAATAACAGGCCAGAAGAAGATGATTAGCGCTGCAATCATGAGCGGCAATGCCAAAGGCAGCGTAAAGAATACCAGCGGGTTGCCGTGTCCGATGATCAGGGCCTGTCTCATGGACTGTTCCGCCATATCGCCCAGAACCAGGGCCAGCACCATCGGCGCAATGGGATAATCGAGCTTTTTGAACAAATAGCCGAGAACGCCGAAGAGCATCATATAATAGACGTCGATCATCCGGTTATTCACCGCATAGGCGCCGATCGCACAAACATAGATGATCAGGGGCATGAAGATCGCAAATCGGACCTTCAGCACGGAAGCAAAGATGGGTGCGAAGGCCAGGACGAGGAAGAATCCTATGACATTCCCCGCCCAGCAGCTGGCGATGAGACCCCAGACGAAATCGACATGCTCCTTAAAAAGCATCGGCCCGGGTTGAAGCCCGAAGATCATCAAGCCGCCCATGATCACCGCCATGGTGGGCGATCCGGGAATTCCCAGGGTGATCATGGGAATCATGGCCGATGTTCCGGCGCCGTGGGCGGCCGCTTCGGGGGCAATGATTCCGGGTGAGACCCCTGTCCCGAATTCAGCGGCATTCGCACTGGCCTGCTTGGTAAAACCATAGGCCATAAACGAAGCGGGCGTTGCGCCTCCCGGCTTGAACCCCATCCAGACGCCGACGAGCACTCCGGTAATGAGCGCCTTCGGATAGCGGATGACATCCTTCACTCCTTCCCAGATGTCCTTCAAGCCGATCTTTGTCGATATCCCCTCCACCTTCAGTCCTTCCTCGACGGTCAGAAGTATCTCTCCCAGCCCGAAGAGTCCGATGACGGCTATAATAAAATTGAATCCGCCCATCAGTACGACGGTCCCGTAAGTCATGCGAAGCTGCCCGCTGACGATGTCCATTCCCACTGCCGCCAGGATGAAACCGAACAGGATGGACACCACAGTCTTGAGCGGTGATTTGCCGGTCAACCCTACAAAGGCGCTGAAGGTCAGCATCATGACCGCAAAGACCTCCGCCGGCCCGAACCTCAATGCGAACTCCGCAAGGATGGGTGAAAAGAAGGTCAGTACGATGCAGCCTAAAAGAGCTCCGACGCCATGGGAGATAAAAGAGAGCACGAGCGCCTTGCCGGGCCTTCCTTTTTTGGCCATGGGGTAGCCGTCAAAGGTGGCCGCCACCGACCAGGGTTCTCCCGGAATGTTAAAGAGTATGGACGTGATGCTTCCCCCATAAAGCGACCCCCAATAGATCATGGACAAAAGAATCACGCCGGCTGTGGCCGGCATCGTGACCACGACGGGGATGAGGATGGCCACGCCGTTTGCGCCGCCCAGACCGGGGAGCACCCCGACAATGATTCCGAGTATAAGCCCGATGACGATGATCATGAGGTTGTAAGGCTGAAGCGCAACATTCAGACCCACCATCAGATTGTTTATGTTTTCCACCATATTGCTCACCTCTATTTATCGGTTGTCTGTGTCGGAGATGGTTATCCGATCATTCCGCCTCGTCTCTCTTAGAACCGCAGCAGATATCCTCCCCACAACCCTTGGGGCAGAGGAATTAAAAACAGTTTGTCAAACGTGATGTAGAGCGTAAGCGGCGAGATGATGCTGACGAGAAGCGTCGTCACCCACCCTATCTTCCCCACGGCGCGCATGTAGAATCCCAGATACAGCGCCGCAGCAATGTGGAGCCCGACAAATTCCGTGATCACGACCATACCCGTTGCCGGAATCAAAACCCAGAGGATGGGCTTTAAGGCCCCCGGCGGCATCAGAGGCTTGCCGGCCCCCCCCTTTCTGTACAGGGTAAAGTTATTGGAAAAAACGATCCCGGAGGATATGACCACACCCACCCCCAGATAGAAGGGAAAAAAGCCGGCTTCCGGACCGCTCATTCCCCACATAAAACCGAGTCTTATCGAATCGGCGATGACGATGATGCCGAGGAGCATAAATGCCGAGGAAACCCATATTTCAGCCTTTCTCATACTTCCCCCTTTTAAATAGTCCTGAATTAAAAGGTATGGAGCGAGATTCCCATCTCGCTCCATTTATGCCAATTCACTGTCATTTCTTCAGCAGGTTCCCCTTCGCCATGAGGTCTTTGGTTGCTTTATCTTTCTCTTCAAGCCACTTTACATAGTCAGGTCCCGTCAAATAGGCGCCCTTCAGACCCATATCCGAAATGTACTTCTGCCAATCAGGCGTCTCCGTCACCTTCTTCATCACGTTGACGTAATACTCCTGCTGTTCCTTGGTGATGCCCGGCGCCCCAAATATGCCGCGGAGCATGAGATAGCTCACATCTACCCCCGTCGCCTCTTTCAGGGTCGGGATCTCCTTCCAGAGAGGAAGATTGATCCGCTCATGATCGATCGTCGCCAGCGCCTTCAGCCTCTTCGCCTTCCAGTGGCTTACCGCCTCCGCGGGGTTGTTTACCGTCGAGTTGACGTGCTTGCCCACCAGTTGAACGGCCACCTCTCCTCCACCCTTGAAGGGAACATAGGCAAACTTCACACCAAAGGCCTGCTCTATCTGGACGGTGATAATCTGGTCCTCCTGGGCGGTTCCGGTTCCCCCCATATTAAACTTACCCGGTTCCTTCTTCACCGCATCCAGATAATCCTTCGCGGTCTTGTACGGCGCTTCCTCATTCACCCACAGAACAAAATAATCCAGCGCCAGTCGCGCCACCGGCGTCATATCCCGCCAACTGAAAGGCAGCCCCGTCGACATCGGCGTCGTGAACAGATTGTCGAGCGTGATGATGATGGTGTGCGGATCCTTGCTCTTCCCCTTCACATAGAGAAATCCCTCCCCGCCTGCACCTCCGGATTTGTTGATTACAATGAACGGCTTGGGCGCGAGGTTGTACTTGCTGATGAGCGGCGAAATGAACCGAGCCATAACATCCGCTCCCCCTCCCGTACCCGCCGGTACAATAAATTCGACCGGTCTTGTGGGCTCCCACGCGTATGCCGTTCCCATTGAAAAACTGATTATAAGCAGGGAAAAAACGATTGTGACGACGACGCCAGACAACCAAAATGCCTTCTTCATACAGCACCTCCTTTATTGTTTGGAAAACTTTTCAAACTTCCAGCCAACCATTTTGGAGCGCTATAACTTATGATGTTGCCGTAAAAAAGTCAGAATCTGCCTCATCGCGGTTCGTGCCCCTTGAACAGTTGTGAGGTAAATCTTTGAACTCGCGAATTTGACGACTTTTTACGACCGCATCACCTTGATGTTCCCATAACAAACGACCTTTTTCCCTCCTCGGGCGGCAGGAATGAGGGGAAGTGGAAAATAAAGCAATGAACATCAACTGCTTTTCACCCCTCTCCTTCCCCACCGTCCTTGCCCTCCCCCGTCACGGGGGAGGGCATTCCGGGCTTTCTTTACGCGATAATCAACCTTCTCCTGTCCCTTTCAAATCGGGCTTACTGCTTGGCGCCGGGAACAGGCGCCGCTACCGGGATCGCCTGTTGAACCTGCTTGATCTTTTCATCCACAAACGCCTGCATCTTGGCGATGTGTTCCGGCTTGAGATGGGCAAAACGGCCCTGATGCTGCATGTATTCGTTGACCGGTTTGTACTTCTTCGGCACGTTTGTGTATTTATACACACCGTTTTCCCACTCGTACATCGACCACATCCCCGTCTCCACGGCCAGCCTTGCCATTTCGCGCGTCATCTTTTCATCGAACAGCCAACCTTTGGGGCAGGGGGCAAGCATGTGCAGGAAAGTGGGTCCCGGCTGGCTCAGCGCCTTCCTGACCTTGTTCATCAGGTCCAGGGGATGGGCAATCGTGGTGGTGGCCACATATTTTACCGCCGGATGCCCGCCGATGACCAGTTGCGGGGCGTTTTTGGGGAAGAGGGTCTTGCCCTCGGGAATCTCCTTGCCGGGAGGGGTGAAGGTGGTCGCGGCGCCGTACGGCGTCATCGGCGAGGTTTGGATTCCCGTGTTTGCATAGGACTCGTTGTCGTAGCAGATGAAGAGAACCTTGTGATTGCGGTACATCATTCCCGACATCGCCTGAAGACCGATATCCACGCTCCCTCCGTCGCCCGCCATAACGATGATATTCGGGAACGGCCCGGCATGCCTGCCCTTGCGCATCGCAACCTTGAAGGCCGCCTCGATGCCGGATGCGACCGCCCCGGCATTGGTGATCTGGGCATGGATCCAGGACACGGCATAGGGGGTGCAGAGATAACTGGCGTTGGCCACATACATGCAGCCGGTGGGGCCGATTAATATGGTATCCTTCCCCGCCGCCTTCGCTACCAGCCGGTAGTTCAGCGCAGGGCCGCAACCGGCGCAGGTGCGATGTCCCGGCACATACTGCTCCGGCCCCGGCACGCGCTTAAATGACTTAACAGGGTCTAACTGTTGATATTTATAGTCAAATGCTTGCATGTTTCCTCCTTAATATTGTAATAGGTGCCATTGTGCTTACATCCCAAGCCACTGGACGTAATTCCGGACCTTCTTCTCCTTTACCGCCTGCGTGAGGACCTTCGCGATGTTGTCGAAATCGGCGGGCCAGATGGTCTCTCCGCCAAGACCGCCCATGAAGGATGTAACCAGAGGCCTCTCATCCAGGTCATAAAGGCTGGCCCTGAGCTCGTGAATCAGGTTACCGCCCCGCATGGCCCCTCCGTAGGAGGTGCTGGTCTCAACCACGCCGACAGCCTTGACATGACCCAGCGCCGCGGCAAGCTGGTGCGTAGGCCACGGGCGAACCCAGCGCAGCCGCGCCATACCGGCCTTCACTCCCTGTTTGCGTAGTCTGTCCACGGCCGCCCTGGCGGTGTTGGCATGGGCGCCCTGAATGAAGAACGCGATCTCCGCGTCCTCCAGTTTGTACTGTTCCACGAACGGGTCGTAGTTGCGTCCGAAGATGCGGTTGAAATCCGCCGTCGCCTCTTCGATAACCTTGGGAACCGTAAGGAATACCTCTGCCCGCATGGCATCCATCGGGGCGCCCTGGTCCGGTCGGATCTGCGGCCCGTGGGAAACCGGGTGGGTCAGGCTCAGGGGACCGATCGGCCGATAGGGAGGCAAGAACTCCTTCACCTGGGACTGTTCTCCCAAGGTTACCTTGTCCGGAATATGGGAGATGAAATAACCGTCCTGGCACACCATCTGGGGAAGCATCACGCGGTGGTCTTCTCCGACACGGTAGGAAATCAGGGTATTGTCATACACTTCCTGCGGAGAGCAGGCCCAACCGAGAAGCCAGCCATTATCCCGGGTACACATTGCATCCGTGTGCTCGGAGCCGAAATCGCCGGGGGGGTCGAGTGTCCGATCGGCGATCGTCATTTGCACGGGGTACCGGCCGCCGGCCATGGGGCTGTAAATTTCCATTGCATACGTTACCCCGACGCCCGAACTTCCCGTATAGGCGCGGGCGCCGGCCGCACAGGCGCCCAATACCACCGACAACTGCGCATGCTCACCCTCGCCGTGGACGAATTCCGCATTTAATTCACCATTGGCGACCATTTTCGCGAGTTCCATCATAATCGCCGTATAGGGGCGGATCGGGTAAGAACAGATCACTTCTACTTCGGCCGCCTTTGCACCTTCTGCAGCTGCGCGGCAACCTGTCAGCATTTTTGCTTTCGCCATAGTATTGTTCCTCCTTTAGAAAGGTTTATCCAAACGAACCACGCCATCTGGGAAGTCGAGCTCAGGCACTGCGGTAAGCGCCCCGGACGGACATTCCTGGATGCAGATCTGACAACCCTTGCAGAAATTGTTGACCCACTCCATGACGTCTTCCTCCTCCTTATACACCCAACAGGCATCCGGGCAGGACAAATAACAGATCAGACAACGGGTGCATTTCTCGTCGTCCTTGACGGGGCGGACAATCCGCCAGTTTGATGTTTGAAACAGATCCTGCTGGCATACCGGCGCCGGAGTAACGGCGCCGAAAGGCACTACTCTATCCTTGGGAACGTTTATGGTCCCGTACCCGGGAAGTTCTTTTGCCATGATATCCTCCTTGTTCATCTATTGTGTTTATTTCCAGTATTTCCGCTTACCAGCCCCGGAATACCAGGGCGCGGGTCTATCCCAATTTCTTGATTTTGACCTCGTTATATCCCCGTTCCATACCGGAGACATCGCTGACAATCTTGGCAAGATTTTCTTTCTTGATCATACCGGTAACCCTCGCAATGGCGCCGGCAATGGGCGCCGCAATGCCTTTACCGATACCGGAGGTATCGACACCGCCTTCCGAACCGGAAAAATCGATGGTTCGGACGCCGCTGATTGCATTGGCATCCACCGTGGCAACCGTACCGAGCAGATTGGCATTGGGAATGAATTTCAGCATGTCATCAATAGAGCGGTTGGTATTGATGATGAGGGTTCCGCCTTTTTCCATGCCTCTCAGGATATCAATGCCTTTTACGATGGTCGCTTCCGTAATGACAACCACTTCCGGTTTATCATTCGTGTAGACGTACTTGTGTTCGATCTCTTCATCGCTGAGCCGTACGTATTTGCGGACGGTGACGAGCACGCGGTCCGGCAGGTCTTCATAATTATCGAATGCCTGCGCAAACTTGCCTTCCATCTGGGCGGCCTGGGCAAAAATACTGATGACGTCCCGCCCCTCCTTGTCCATAATCACTCCCCGCGCCCAAACAGTAATTTCGTGTACCTTAGCCATACACACCTCCTTGATGTTCTGGGTAAATAGAATAATCCTCGTTTCCGCGTCTCCTAAAGATCGGCAAACTCATGGGACAGGAACATCAACCACCTCCTCTCAATTTGTGAAAGATAAACCCCTCTATATCTTCTAAGTGTAAAAGCATCGACTTTCGGGCGGCGTCACCATCGCCCTTTTTGACGGCAGAAAGAACCCGCTGATGGCCTTCCAGAGATCTTGTTGCCCGCTCGTAATTATCGTCCTCCGTAATATATTTTTCGCGCGACTGTTTTAAAAGATCGATCAGAGCGGCGATGAGGCGTTCCATTACGCGATTCGTCGTCGCTTTGACCATAAGATTGTGGAAAGCGGAATCGGTTTCGATAATGTTTTCTCCGTGTCTAATACACTCTTCCTGCTGCCGCAGTATCCTTTCCATCTCTTCAATTTCCTGCGGTGTGGCGTTTTCCGCAGCCAGCCCGGCAACGTGAGGTTCGATAATTTTTCGGATGTAGAAGATGTCGCGAATGTCATCCTTCTCATTAAAAAGAGCCGCCGCCAACGGCTGAATCAAAGCCTCTTCGCTCGAGGCAACGACATAGGTGCCGTTCCCCTGGCGGCTTTGGAGGAACTTCATGGATTCCAAGGTGCGGATGGCTTCCCGAACGGTGGTACGGGAAACCCGAAAGGTTTCGCTCAGGTCCCGTTCGGAGGGGAGATGATCGTTCCGCTTCAATTTCCCCTCTTCAATGAGAGTTCGGATCTGTTGTACTATGTCCTCATACGCCTTTTTTTTCTCGACCGGTTTCAGCACTGCCTTGCCTCATCGTTTTTTCTGAGTTCCTCGATCGCCGTTTTAAAGTGTGCTGCGGACACGGAAAGCTTCTCGTGGTTTTTTCCCTGCTGTTCCCGGATTAAGCCCGCGATGGCCAGCATCGTCGCCCTTTTGCATATGAAGGCGATGTGTGAGCCGACCATCCCCTCCGTGATGCTTGCCAGCACTCCAAGATCCACGTCGCTGCTCAATTGCCTCCCGTGGGTGTTTATGCGGAATATTTCCCGTCGCTCCCTCTCATCCGGGGCATAAAACTTGAGAATGTAATCGAGACGGCCGGGCCGCACCAGGGCCGGGTCGAGCAAGTCTTCCCGATTGGTAGCCCCGATGACGACCACCTGAGACAGATCGCTCAGCCCGTCCAGTTCGTTGAAAAACTGGCTCGCCACGCGTTGAACCGCCCCTGATCCTGTATCTTCACCACGTTTTGGCGCCAGGGCATCGATTTCATCGAAAAAAAGAATGGTCGGAGCGGATTGCTTGGCCTTTTTGAATATCCCATGCAGTGCCTTTTCCGATTCACCCAGCCACTTTGAAAAAAGGATGGAACTGCTGATCGGGATAAAATTGATACCGGTTTCTCCGGCAAGAGCCCTCACCATCATGGTCTTCCCGGTGCCGGAAGGGCCGGACAGCAGGATGCCGCGTGACGTGACCTTGCCCGAAGCGAAAAGTTCAGGATATTTCAGCGGCCAATCGACGATGGAGAGGAGCGTCTCCTTGATCTTGGCCAACCCGCCGATGTCGCTCAGCTTCAAGGTGGACCTTTCGTTAAAGAATTCACGGGTTGCCGTAGGTTCAACCTCGCGGAGGGCCGTCAGAAAATCTTCGCGGGAAATCCGCATGCTTTCCGGAGTCACAGGGAGACGGTCGGAATTGCCCAAAGCGCCCACCGGCAGATATCTCCGCACGGCAGCCATGCCGGCTTCTTTGCACAGTGCTTCGATATCGGCCCCCACAAAACCGTGGGTAATCTGTGCAATCTGATTCAGATCGATATCTGTTGCCAAGGGCATACGGCGGCTGTGAATCTTCAGGATGGCCAGGCGTCCGTCCGAGTGAGGAGCCGAGAGGCCGATTTCCCGATCAAACCGGCCCGGTCTGCGCAACGCAGGGTCTATCATTTCCGGGACATTGGTCGCGCCGATCACGAGAACATGACCGCGGGGAACCGTTCCGTCCATAAGCGCCAGCAGCTGTGCCACCACCCTCTTTTCCACATCCCCCACAACCTCGGCGCGCTTCGGGGCAATGGCGTCAATTTCATCGATAAAGATGACGCTCGGAGCTTTGCGCGTTGCCTCTTCAAATATCTCGCGCAACCTGGCCTCGCTGTCACCGTAATATTTTTGGATAATTTCCGGCCCGTTGATTTTAATAAAGTGGAGCTTCGCCTCTCCCGCAATGGCACGGGCAATGAGGGTTTTTCCGGTTCCCGGCGGTCCGTAGAGGAGCAGCCCTTTCGGCGCCTCGACGCCCAGTCTGTCGAAGATTTCCCCGTAACGCAGGGGGATTTCCACCATCTCCCGAATGGATCTCAACTCCCGCTCCAATCCGCCGATATCTTCGTACGAAATGCGGGAGTCCGCCGCTTCGGTATAGTCGGGTTTGTTGACCTTGAACCTGGTTTGCTGGTTGATGATGACCGGTCCGGAAGGCGAATTGCCGTCAACGGAAAAGAAACGGTCCTTGCCCCCAAAAAGCGGAATATTCACTTTGTCGCCGGAAATAACGGCCAATCCCTGAAGAATTTTGCCGATGTAACCCAACTCGTTTTCGTCAGGCCACCAGTTTCCGGAATCGATCGGGGTGAGAACGATCATGGTTGCGGTTTTCCGAGGCGCCTTTTTAATCTGCACCTTGCCGCCTGTTTGAACCCCGGCGTTGTTGCGGGTGTTGCCGTCAATCTGGACAAGCTTTTTACCAAGGTATTCGGGAAAGATTCCCGAAATTCTGGCAACAGTTTTTTTCTCTCCTATAATTTCAACAACATCTCCAAGAACAGCACCCAAGGCCTTAGCGTCATCGGGGTCACAGCGAGCCAATCCCTTGCCAACATCTTCGATAAAGATCTCTGCGACCTTTAATTCCATTGCGGTTGCCATAGACTCATCAAACATTAACAACCTCGATTACGTTTCAATGTTATTACCGGACCGTTGGTTGGACAAGCAGACGACTATGCCTATTACGCCTTATTTTGTTTGTCAAGAAATATTTCAGAAATATTTCGGTGCCGGGGAGAAATAAACGGCTCGGTTTAATGACCCTATTGGAGAGACGACAGCGGGGCTGAAACGTGAAGCGTTTTGTTTATGGCATCAGGAGTGGGGGTAAGCGGGGTTACATCTGCCCGTCTTTCCGCGTGCAGACCGGCCCCGGCCGGGATTTTGTCCGTAAATACCAAACCGCAATACAGACGAGGAGGACCGTATAAATAAGACGAAGTCCCATCTCCGGGATCAGATGGGCAAAGCTCCCGCCGACATAGACCCCCGCCAGCACGCCGGCGATGATGCCGGGCAGGGTGCCTGTCCGGACATTGCCCATCTTCCAGTGGGTCCACACCCCGGCCGTCGAGGCCGGAATCATCGCCAGCAGGGAGATACCCTGGGCGGTCTGCTGGGCAATGCCGGCAAAGAGGACCATCATCGGTATCATGAAACTGCCTCCGCCCACCCCCATCATCCCGGAGATGAAACCGGTCAGGAGGCCGAGGAAAACCAGGACGATCCACCGGATCCATACCGGCAGTGAGCCTTCCGTGGTTTGCGGAAGGAAGGTCTTCAGGATCAACAGCAGGGAGATGAAGAGGAGGAAAATGCCGAAGTACCGCTTCAGTTTCCATTCAGGCAGGAAACAGCAGTATTTTGCGCCGAAGCGGACCGTGCAGAGGGCCATTGCCGCCAGGAGCGCAGAGGCCGGAATGTCGGCTGAACCGTGGAAATAATAGACAAACGACCCCGCCGCGGCGGTGACGAGGACCGTGACGAGGCTCGTGCCGTGGGCTTCCTGCTGCCGGAATTTGAGCACATCCGTCATCAGGGGCACCACGACCACCCCGCCACCCACCCCGAGGAGACCACCCAGAACGCCGGCAAACAGACCCACCCAAAGACCGGCCATAAACCACCTCAATCTGAAGAAAATCCCCAGGAAGGCATCCTCCCCGGCATTTCCATCCGGCGCCGGGCACTGCCCGCATCTTCGGAAGTTTGCCGGTTTACTACAGGCGAAAATCCGGTGTCAACTGTTTTGTTTGACCGGGAGCGCAACCCGCAAGCCCCGCCCCACAGGCGGGGATCAGGGGCGCAATAAAAAACAGACTTCTTCCTTGCCGGGAAGCTCCGCCCCTTGGGCGAGGCTTCCAAATATCCTGCTTTACAATCGCCGATCCTTTTGTTAATTTACACGGCAGATCTTTTCCGGCAAACGGACAGGGTGCGGAAGGGTCCCGGCGCTGAGTGCTCCCCGGGAAAAGAGATCCACAGTCAAACCGGTCACGGAACCATGAACAGAAATGCCGTCCTCAAAATTGCGCTCCTGCTTGCGCTGATCCTCGCCGGCGTTTTCCTTTTCTTTCATTACGACCTCTACAGATTCTTCGTCAGCCAGAAAAAAATCGTCCATTTTCTGAACTCCTTCGGCCCTCTCTCCGTGGTAATCTTCATCTGCCTCCAGATCGTCCAGGTCCTGATCGCGCCGATTCCGGGCGAGCTCAACGGCTTCATCGGGGGGTATCTCTACGGCCCCGTCCTGGGGACGCTCTACTCCACGATCGGCCTTACGATCGGCTCGTGGCTCGCCTTTCTGCTGGCCCGCTGGCTCGGAATGCCGTTCGTGGAAAAGATTATCAACCCCCAGGTCATCCAAAAGTACGATTACTTCATGGAGCACCGGGGTATTCCGATCACCTTCATCCTCTTTCTGATCCCCGGCTTTCCGAAGGATGCCCTCTCCTACATCATCGGCCTCAGCCACATGAGAACGACAACCTTTCTCATCCTCTGCACCGCCGGGCGCCTCCTGGGCACAATCATGCTTTCCATCAGCGGCAGTTGCGCACGCAACGACCAGAACGCCACCATGCTGGCCATCCTCGGGATCAGCGCCCTGATCACACTTCTGGCCTACTATTACCATGAAGAGCTTCTCAACCTGGTGAGAAAAAAGAAAAATCCCTGAAGGGAACGTCGTCGTGGCCCGGGGCTCTCCGCGGAGACATTTTTTATCAGGCGTACGCACCGGCCCACGTTTCCTTCAGGGGAGCGTCGCGTGAAAAATCTTACCCCGTCTCTTGAAGAGGAGGTGGACCATCTTGGAACTGATCGTGAATGAATTTGTGATTATTCTGCTGCTGATTCTGGTCAACGGCTTTTTCGCCGGCGCCGAACTGGCTGTCCTTTCCGCGCGCCGGAGCCGGATCTCCGGCCTTGCCGCGGCCGGCAACCGGCAGGCCAGGATCATCGAGCAGATCCAGAAGAACCCCCACCGCTTTCTCGCGACCGTCCAGATCGGCGTCACAGTCGTCGGGTCGCTCGCCTCGGCGATCGGCGGTTCGGCGGCCGTCCAGTACCTCAAACCCGTGCTCCGGGCCGCACCCGTCCCGTTCATCCGCCAGGCGGCGGAGCCCCTCTCCCTCGCCATCGTTGTGCTTGGGATATCGTACCTCTTCCTCGTCCTCGGCGAACTCACACCCAAGACCATCGGGCTGCAGTACGCGGATCGGATCGCCCTGAACGTTGCCCGGCCGATCCATTTTCTGTCGATTCTTGCGGCCGTCGCCGTCCGCTTCCTGACCTTCTCAAACCGGGCCGTCCTCTCGCTTCTGGGCATCACGCCGAAGGGCGGACATGCCTTTGTCACCCGCGAGGAGGTGCAGCAGGTCCTGTCGGAGGGAAGCGAAGCGGGCGCCCTGACCGAGACCGAGCATCGCTACATCGAGAACATCTTCGAGTTTTCGCACACTTTTGTCCGCGAAGTCATGGTGCCCCGGACCCGGATCGTCGGCCTCAATCTCGATCTGCCGCGGGAGGAGATCCTCCGGACCGTCCGGGAGAACATGTACACCCGTTATCCGGTCTTCCGGGGGGACATGGACCATGTGGTCGGTTTCGTCCACACGAAGGACATCCTGATCGGGAACATCTGCACGGAAAGGGAATTCGACATCGCCGGGATCGTCCGCGTCCCTCTTTTTGTCCCTGAGGGGAAGAAGGTGAGCAGCCTCCTCAAGGAGATGCAACGCAGGCGGATCCAGATGGCGCTGGTCGTTGACGAATACGGGATCCTGAGCGGCCTCGCCACGACGGAGGATCTTCTGGAGGAACTCGTGGGGGAGATCGAGGACGAGCACGACATCGGCGAGATGCGCCGGGTGCAGAAGCTCCCCGACGGGAGCATGATGGTGGACGCGCTCCTTCCCGTCAATGAAATGGAGGAACATCTCGGGATCGCGCTCGGCGAGGGACTCCCCTACGATACGCTGGCCGGCTTGATCCTCGACCGCCTGGGGAGGTTCCCGGAAAAAGGGGAAAAGATCGAATGGCGGGATTTCCTGCTGACCTGCGAGGAGGTGACAAAGACGGCTATCCTCAAGGTCCGGATCACCCGGCGCGACCGCCCGACGGACGGCGCCGCGCCTTCGGAAAACGGCGGGGCTGGCCGTTAAGGACCTTTAACAGGCTGTTCAAAAATGTCCGGATGCAAGGCCCCCGAAATCCTGAGCCGTGAGGCGTACTGTCTGGTACGTTGAACGGCGAAGGATGAGGGAAACGCAGCAGACGGGCGTTTTTCAACAGCCTGTTAGCGTCGAAGCCTGGGGTCGAGCGCGTCCCGAATTCCCTCCCCCAGGAGGTTGTAGCCCAGTACGGTGATCAGAATGGCGAGCCCCGGGTAGAAGGAGAGCCACCAGGCGATGTCGATGTTGTCCTTCCCCGCCGTGAGGATGTTCCCCCAGCTTGGCGTGGGCGGCTGAACACCTATGCCGAGGAAACTCAGGGCGGATTCCGTGAGGATCGCCCCCGCCACGCCGAGGGTTGCCGTGACCAGGACCGACGCCATCGCATTCGGTAGGATGTGGAGGAAGATGATCCGGAGGTCCCCGGCGCCGATCGCCCGGGCCGCCTGGACGAAGTCCCTCTCCTTGAGGGAGATGAAGTCCGCCCGGACGAGCCGGGTCACCCCCATCCAGCCGGTGAGGCCGATGACGATCATGATGTTCCAGATGGAGGGCTCCAGGATCGCGATCACGGCGAGGATGAGGAAAAAGGCCGGAAAGCAGAGCATGATGTCCACGAACCGCATGATGACCGCGTCCACCCAGCGGCCGTAGTAGCCGGAAAGCGCCCCGAGGATCGTCCCGATGAGGATGGCGATCCCGGTCGCGACGAAGCCCACCTTGAGGGAAATCCCCGCCCCCCAGATCATCCGGGAAAGCACGTCCCGCCCGAGCGGATCGGTCCCGAAGAGGTGCCCCCCCGACGGCGGGGCGAGGACGTGTTTCAGGTCGATGGCATTCGGATCATAGGGGGCAAGCCAGGGGGCCAAGAGGGAGACGGCGAACAGCGCGATAACGATGACGCTCCCCGCGACCGCCATTCGATTCTTACCGAATCTTTTCCGAAAATCACTTCCCATATGAACCCCTTAAGAGACCCGTATCCGCGGATCGGCCAGCGCATAGGAAACGTCGGCGATCAGGTTTCCGATCAACGTAAGCACCGCGCCGATGAAGAGAATCCCCATGACCACCGGATAGTCCCTTGCCATGACCGCCATGTAGAAGAGCTGCCCCATGCCGGGAATGGCGAAGATCGTCTCGAAGATCACGCTCCCTCCGATAAGCCCGGGAACCGACAGGCCGAGGATGGTGATCACCGGAAGAAGGGCGTTGCGCAGGGCGTGCCGGTAGATGACGACCCTCTCGGAAAGACCCTTGGCCCGGGCCGTCAGAATGTAATCCTGGCGGATCACCTCTAACATGTTCGCCCGCATGTAACGCGAGAGCCCGGCCAGCCCTCCGAAGGCAGCGAGGAGCACCGGCAGAATGAGGTGGCGGATCAGGTCCCAGAGGGCCATCCCCGGCGGCAGATACTCGGCGTTCAGGGAGCGGATTCCGGAGATGGGGAGCCATCCGAGATGGACGCCGAAGAGGATCATGAGCAGGAGGGCGAGCCAGAAGGTCGGGACGGCGAAACCGATAAAGACGACGACGCCCGCGACCCGGTCGAAGAGGGAATCCTGGCGGACGGCGGAGAGCACCCCGAGGGGGATGGCCACAACCAGGATCAGGAGCAGGGAGAGCACGTTCAGCAGGATCGTGATCGGCAGCCGTTCGAGAATCTTGTCGGCGACCGGCCGGCGGTCCGTCGAAAAGGAAACCCCGAGGTCGAGGACGGCCAGTTTACCAACCCATCGGATATATTGCTCGGGGAGGGGTTTATCCAGGTCGTACATGGCCCGGAGGCGCTCCTTCATCTCCACGGAGGCGCGCGGGTTCATCTGGGTCTGGAGGTCGGTCGGGGAACCGGGCGCAAGGTGCATCACGGTAAAACAGATGACCGTGATCCCGAAGAGAAGGGGGATCATGAAGAGCAGTCTTTTGACAATATAGCGAAGCATCGTTTCCGATTTACCCCCCATCTTCGCCCACTCGACGGGCAAAGAAACATTGTAACCTTTGGAAATCGCGATCCCTCCGCGCGCTGGACCGGGAGCGCATCCCGCAATCCCCGCCTTGTGGGCGGGGATCAGGGGCGCAATAAAATAAACAGGCCGTTTCCTTTTCCTTGCCGGGAAGCTCTGCCCGCAGGGCAAGGCTTCCCATTTTTCGACCCCGCGCCTCCTTGCTTCGCTGCAGGGGCAGGGGGCCCCGAAAAATCTCCAATGCGCGCTTCCGGGATCCGATTTCCAAATTGCGCAATGGTCTCACACTATGAACTCTCCAATAGTTCCATGGCCCGGAGGTTTTCCAGCATCCGCCGGAGACCCTTTTCCGAATGGGATTCGACGGTCAAGATCGGTTTTAAATTTCGCTCCCGGACCATCGTAAACAGTTCGCGGAAAGGGAAATTCCCCTCCCCCACCGGCAGATGCTCATCCGCTGTGCCGTGGTTGTCGTGGATGTGGATCTCGCCCAGAAGATCGCCCAGCGTCTCGATCCAAAGACCCGGCGGTGCGCCGCCGAAGGCGTTGGCGTGCCCGGTATCGAAGCAGAAGCGGACCTGTGGAGAGGCGAGCGCGCTTAGCAGGAGTTTCAACGGTTGGGGGGTTCGTTCGTAGACGTTCTCCAGCGCGATGATCGTCTCCGTCCCCCGGATGCAATCGAGGAGGGTCCGCCAGGTGGCAAGGCTGTTTTCGAGCCACCGCGCCTCGGTGGAGATATAGTATTTTTCGTCGAAGGAGGGGTGGCAAACCACGGAACGGGGCCGGAACCAGGGGATCAGGTCGAAGACCTGGCGGAGGCGGTCGAGGGAAATCTGCCGGATCCGGGGATCGAGCGCCCCCGGCCGGAGGTCCATGAAGGGGGCGTGAAAGGTCACCGAAAGACCCGTATCGGCAAGACGTTCCGCCGTTTCCCGGAAATCGGCCGCCTGAAAACGGTCGAGGTCATGGTGGTTAAAACCAATCTCCGGATTGATCCCTTCCCGGAGCACCCAAGGCAATAACTTTTCCCGGAGGAGGTGGAAGGGCATATGAACCTGGATTTTTTGCAGAATTTCCCGCATGAGGATCGTACCTCCGTTCGCTTGAGCGTTCCGTTTACCACAAGCGGTTCCCATTCACAACCGCCAATCTTCCGTTCGGACCTGCTTCAACACCGGTAAAAGTTGACCCTCAATGTAGTTGACAAAATCATATCGATCATGATATCGTAATACCAAAAAGATCGATGGAGATATTGGCATGCAATCTGTTACCGTATCACCTAAATTCCAAGTCGTCATACCTAAAACGATTCGGGAGGCATTGAATCTCAGTCCGGGACAAAAAATGCAGGTCATCGAATATGCCGGCCGTATCGAGCTTATCCCGGAACGCGATATCAAAGAACTGCGTGGATTTCTCAAGGGTATCAATACGGAATTCAAACGGGAGGAAGACAGGGTATGAACATCGTCGATTCCTCCGGCTGGCTTGCTTACTTCGCAGATGAGCCCAATGCCAAACATTTCCTGACCCCGTTGAATGATCCCGCCGCATTGGTTGTCCCAACGGTAACGATTTACGAGGTCTTCAAGGTCATTCTTCGAGAATCGTGTGAAAACGACGCGCTACAGGCCATGACCGCCATGCAAAAGGGAACGGTTGTGGACCTTGACGCATCATTGGCGGTCGCTGCTTCAAAGCTAAGCCTGGAACATAATCTTCCAATGGCGGACAGCATTGTTCTCGCTGCGGCTCGGGAATTTGATGCAATTCTCTGGACCCAGGACTCGGATTTTAAAAATATCAGCAATGTAAAGTATTTACCCAAGAAGTAAGAAATGGCCAATCGGGTGGCCGGGATTTTTTCTACCCCGGCCCCCACACCGCACGGTATTCGGGTCCGCGCCGGGCGGTTTCCAAAGACAACCGGAAGGGTCATTGACACAAACCCCTTGTTCTGCTAATCAAAGATATCTAAACCGCAGGCATCCGGAAGACGCGGGAAAACGGCCGCCGCAACCGGCCGGCAAAAAGAGGAAAGGAGGGAGATTGGCCAAAAAAAAGGAAATCGATTCGCGGAAAAGGGCGCTGCTGTGCGTTAACGCCTCTCTGGAAAAAAAAGCGAAGGATCTCGTTATCCTCAACGTAAGCGAGATCTCCGCCTTTGCAGACTATTTCATCCTCTGCAGCGGGACCTCCGACCGTCAGGTCCGGGCCGTCGCCGCCGCGATCCAGGAGAATCTGAAAAAGGCGGGAATCCTGCCCCTGGGCGTCGAGGGGGAAGCCGCGGGGAGGTGGATCCTTCTGGATTACGACGATGTGATCTTGCACGTCTTTCTCGAATCCGTCCGGACCTTCTATGATCTGGAACGGCTCTGGTCCGGGGCGCCGCGGATGGCCATACCCGACGAGACGGCTTCCCTGAAGGCGCTGGCAAAGGGGATGTAACCTTGAAAGAGATCCTGACCGGGATCGCCGACCTCATTTTTCCGCCCCGCTGCGTCACCTGCGATGATCTCCTGGAGCAGCACGATTCCCTTCCCTTCTGCCCATCCTGCCTGGACGGGATCAGTTTCATCCGCTCCCCCCTCTGTCCCCGCTGCGGGGTCCCTTTTCCCGTCACGGAAGGAGAAGATCACCTCTGCGGCGACTGTCTCACGGCGGAAAGACCCTACACGGTCGCCCGATCGGTCGGACGGTACGAGAAAACGCTCCTGACGGCCATCCACCGGTTCAAGTACCGGGAGAGGACCGGGATCGGCGGGATCCTGGGCGGGATCATGGCCGATTTCGCCGCCGGAATTTGGGACATGAAGGTATTTGAGCGGATCGTGCCGGTCCCGCTGCACCGCAAAAAGCTGCGGGAAAGGGGGTTCAACCAGGCCGTGATCCTGGCGCGGGAGCTCTCGAAACGGTTCGACATCCCACTCGATTTCACGTCGCTCCGGCGGGAGGTCTTCAAACCGCCGCAGGTCGGTCTGAGCCGGGAAGCCCGGTCTGCAAACGTTCATGGCGTCTTTGCCGTAAGGCATCCGGAGCGGATTGCCGGCCGGAGGATTCTGCTCGTGGACGACGTTTACACCACCGGGAGCACGCTTGCGGAATGCGCCCGGGTCCTCATCCGGGCGCAGGCGGAGGCGGTCGCCGTCCTGACGCTGGCCCGGGCGGTCTACGATCACGACCGCCCGCCCGAGACAAGCTGTTGAAAAAAGCCCATCTGCTGCGTTTCCCTCATCCTTCGCCGTTCAACGTACCATACAGTACGCCTCACGGCTCAGGATTTCAGGGGCCTTGCATCTGGCCATTTTTGAACAGCTTGTAAAAGAAACTTTGTCAACATGCGGTTGAAAGGGTTTTCCCGGACATAACGGCTTGCACTTTTTTAAACGAAGGAGAACGGACGAATGGAAAAGATCCTCAGTTGGGAAGCGTTGAAGGGCGAGGTGGAACGACGCAGGGGCCGGGGGGAGAAGATCGCCTTTACCAATGGCTGTTTCGACATTCTCCATGTGGGACACGTCCGGTATCTCCGGGAGGCGCGGAAGACGGGGGATCTCCTCATCCTCGCCCTGAACAGCGACGCCTCCGTCCGGGCAGTCAAAGGGGACAAAAGGCCGCTGGTCCCCCAGGGGGAGCGGGCCGAGGTCGCCGCCTCCCTGGAGACGGTCGATTATGTGACCCTCTTTGACGAAACAACGCCGCTAAAACTGATAGAATACCTGCGGCCGGATTGCCTCGTCAAGGGCGGGGACTGGAAGGAAGAGGCCGTCGTGGGAAGCGACGCCGTCCGATCGTGGGGGGGCAAGGTCGTCCTCATCCCCGTGGTCGAAGGGGCCTCCACAACGAACATCGTGGAGAAGGTTCTCCTCGTCTATGGGAAGGGGTGAAACACCCGTCATTTTTTTCTTTACAAACCTGCCACGATCATGTAAGAGCATGTTCCCGAATCAGTCATGAGGCGATGAGGAGTGATGTGCTGAAAACAACAATGAAACCCGAAAAGCTGGAATTCTTTCGATATATGCTGACCCAGAAGATCAACGATCTTCTTGGAGAGGCGGGAAAGACCGTGTCGGAGATGACAAGCGGCGTGAAGGAGAACTACCCCGACCCCAATGACCGCGCCTCGCTCGAATCAGACCGGAATTTCGAGCTCCGGATCCGCGACCGCGAGAGGAAGCTGATCCTCAAGATGCAGGAGGCCATCCAGCGGATGGATGACGGCGTTTTCGGGATATGCGAGGTTTGCGGCGGCCCGATCTCCGAAAAGAGGCTGATGGCAAGGCCGGTGACCACCCTTTGCATCAACTGCAAGATGAAGCAGGAAAAGATGGAAAAGCTCAAGGGGGAATAACTCCCGTTCTCCTGCGATCCCGGGCGACGACAAAAGCCGCCTTCCAATCCCCCTCATTCCCCCGTGTCCCGGAAGAATGAAGAGGGATTTTTTTTGATGCCTGCACAACTTTTTTATGGCCGGCATTTTTTCTCGGAGCCTGTTGAAAAAGGCTCTTAGGCAGGCTGTTCAAAAATGTCCAGATGCAAGGCCCCTGAAATCCTGAGCCGTGAGGCGTACTATATGGTACGTTGAACGGCGAAGGATGAGGGAAACGCAGCAGATGGGCGTTTTGGAAGCCCGCCCAAAGGGCGGTGCTTCCCGGCAAGGAAGCTGTCCGTTCTTTATTGCGCCCCTTATCCCCGCCCACACGGCGGGGATTGCGGGATGCGCTCCCGGTCAACAGCCTGGTGAGGGACCGTCATGTTTGTCAAGGTTGCCATTCCGATCCCCTCTGCGAAGGCCTTCACCTATGCCGTCCCCGGGACTTTCTTCTCGGCCGTCGCCGTGGGAAAGCGGGTTCTCGTCCCTTTCGGAAGGAAACGCCTGACAGGCTGGATCATCGAAATTCTGCCCGAGGCAACGCCCGATCAGACGATCAAGGAAATCATCGACCTGCCCGATCCCGAACCCCTCTTCGACCGGCAGGACCTTGCCCGTTACGAATGGCTTTCCCGCTATTATATCCACCCCCTGGGAAAGGTCCTGGGTGAGATCCTTCCCGGCGGGATCGACCTGAAAAGCGACCGCTGGCTTCGGCCGGCAGAAAACCCGGCCATCGGGGAACTATCCCTCTCCGCCGGACAAAAGGAGATCCTGGAACGGCTGGCATCCTTTCCCAAAGGTCTCTCCCTTCGTCATTTAGGCCGGATGATCGGGAAAAATAACCTGTACAGCGATCTGCATCTCCTCGAAACATCGGGGCTGGTAATCTCCGAGGAGCGCCTGAACCGTCCGGCCGTCCGGCCGAAATGGGAAAAATGGACCAGTCTTAAGGAAAACATCCCCGCCGGAATAAAACTTACCGGGAAGCAGGAGGCCCTCGTTGCCCTCCTCCGGGAGCGGGGCGACGCGCCGGTCTCCGGGCTCCCCGACCGCCTCCGGGAGGCCGCCTTTCTCCGGACCCTGGAGCAAAAGGGCGTCGTCCGCCTCCATGAAAAAGAGCTCTTCCGGGGACCGGGTCCTGCCCCGGAGATGGAAAGGAACGGAAACAGCATCACCCCGAACGAGGCGCAGGAAAAGGCCCTTGCTGAAATCCGGATCTGTCTTGTCTCGGGGTGTTTCTCCCCCTGCCTCCTCCATGGCGTGACGGGAAGCGGCAAGACCGAGGTTTACCTCCGGGCCGTCGCTGAGGTCCTGCTAAACGGTGGTGGCGCGATCTATCTCGTCCCGGAGATCGCCCTCACGACACAGCTTCTCTCCCGCATCCGCGAACGGTTTCCGGAGAGGGAGATCGCCGTCCTCCACAGCGGCATCTCCCGGAGCGCGCGGTATGACCAGTGGAAAAGGCTCCGGCGCGGCGATATCCGCCTGGTTGTCGGCGCCCGGTCGGCCCTTTTTGCGCCGGTCCGGGACCTCCGGTTGATCATCGTGGACGAGGAGCACGACCCCTCTTACAAACAGGACGACCGCCTGCGGTACAACGCCCGGGACCTGGCCCTGGTCAGCGGAAAATTTGCGGGAGCTACGGTAATCCTCGGTTCCGCGACGCCGGGGATCCAGACCTTTTTTCAGGCGACAGGCGGCCGGTACCGCCACCTCATACTCCCCTCCCGCGTGGACGAACGCCCCCTTCCCCGCGTCGAGGTGGTCGATATGAGGACGGAACGGGACGAGCAGGGCCGGACACCCCTCCTCTCCCATGCGCTCGTCGAGGCGCTCCGGGAGACCCTGGCGCAGCGGAAGCAGACGCTCCTGTTTCTCAACCGGCGCGGGTTCCATACCTTCCTCTTCTGTCCGGACTGCGGCCATGTCTTCGCCTGCCCGTCCTGCGACCTGGCGCTCACGCACCACGCCGCCCTGGGGGTCCTGAAATGCCATCATTGCGACTACACGGCGAAACCTCCCGGAATCTGCCCCGCCTGCCGGGGCAATCATGTCCGCAGCCAGGGGGCGGGGACGGAACGGGTGGAGGAAGAGGCGAAAAAACTCTTTCCGGAGGCCCGGATCGCCCGGATGGACAGCGACACGACCTCGCGGAAGGGGGGCGCGGAGAAGATCCTCCGGGGGCTCGACCGAGGGGAGATCGACATCCTCGTCGGCACCCAGATGATCACCAAGGGGCACGATTTTCCGGAAATCACGCTGGTCGGCGTCCTCGCCGCCGACGCCTCCCTGAACATCCCGGATTTCCGGGCGGCAGAGAGGACCTTCCAGATCCTGACACAGGTTTCGGGCCGGGGCGGGCGGGGAGATCAGCCGGGACGCGTCGTCGTCCAGACCTTCAACCCCGGCCATTACGCCATTCGCCGGGCGCAGGAACACGACTATGCCGGTTTTTACGCGGATGAGATTCCTCTCCGCCGGGAGCTTGGCTATCCGCCCTTCTCCCGTCTCATCGGCCTACACTTCTCCTGCCCGAAAAAGGCGGAAGGGAAAAAGGCCGTCGCGGAGATCGGGAAACGGGCGCGGGAGCTGGCCGCGACCATCGCCGGCGGAAAGGCGGACGTCATCGGCCCCGCCGAATCCCCCCTCGTCCGTCTCCGGGGACGTTACCGCTGGCAGATGCTTCTCCGGGGAGCGGAGAGCGGGCCTCTCCATCTCCTGGCGGAAAAACTTCTGGAGGGCGCCGGATGCGGGCTGGAGATCCAGGTGGATGTGGATCCGGTCCATTTCATGTAGCATTTTTTGGGGACAGATTTCCCCTTTTTTGGGGACAGATTTCCCCTTTTTTGGGGACAGATTTCCCCTTTTTTGGGGACAGATTTCCCCTTTTTTGGGGACAGATTTAAAATCTGTCCCCAATAAGAGAAAAAGTATCGCAGGGGGTGATCACAATGTCGAAACCAACAATCCTTTTCATGGGAACACCCGCTTTCGCCGTGCCGGCACTTCAAGGTCTTGTGCGGGGCGGCTGGCCCATCATCGGCGTCGTCACACAGCCCGACCGGCCGCAGGGACGTGGCAGGGCTACGGCGTCGCCCCCCGTCAAGGTCATCGCCGAGGGGCTCGATCTACCGGTTTTCCAGCCGGAGAAGGTCCGGCATCCCGAATTTCTGGAAACCTTGCGGACGCTCGCGCCCGATCTCGTCGTCGTCGCGGCCTTCGGTCAGATCCTCCCCGGGGAGATCATTCACGGCCCGAAGGAGGGCTGCATCAACATCCATCCCTCGCTCCTCCCGAAGTACCGGGGGGCGGCGCCGATCCATCGGGCCCTCATTTGCGGCGAGGAGATTACCGGCATCACGATCATACGGATGGATGATGGGGTGGATTCCGGCGATATCCTTCTTCAGGAGCAGACGCCGATCGGACCTGAGGAAACATTCGGCGAGCTTCACGACCGCCTGGCGGTCATGGGCGCCGACCTGCTCCGCATGGCGTTGGCGATGCTGCTCTCAGGAACGCTCCTGCCGCGCCCCCAGGACCACAGCCTGGCGACGGCCGCCCCCCGCATCGGCCGGGAGGAGGGTCGGATCCACTGGGACAACGATTGCCGGGAGATCGTCTCGCTCATCCGTGGGCTCTCCCCCGTTCCCTGCGCCTACACATTCCTCGACGGAAAACAGGTCAAGATCTTCGCCGCGGCGGTAGAGCCGGCGACCGTTACCGAAGCTCCGGGAACAGTCGTAGGGGAGGCGGCCGGAACCCTCCGCGTCGCCGCGGGAAATGGTTATGTTCTCTTGAAAGAGATTCAGACCGAGGGGAAAAAAAGGATGGCGGTCCGCGATTTCCTGCGGGGATGCCGCATCGCCCCGGGCCAGGTCCTGGGCTAAATAGGGAAGCGGAGACAGATTTCAAATCAATTGGTTGGGGACATATTTTAATCTGTCCCCATTATCCCGGGTAATCAGTCCCCTATATAGTCACAAGAAAGAAACGGATATGGTAGACAAACGTAAAAAGCAGAAGTCGCCCCGGGAACTCGCCGTCGAGATCCTCGACCGGATCGATCAGAAGGGGAACTACGCGGAATCCCTCCTCGACGCCGCGCTATCCGGAGAGGGGATCCCCAACCCCCATGACCGGGGGCTTCTCACCGAGCTCGTCTACGGAACGCTCCGGATGAGGGGCCGCATGGACTGGATCATCGCCCGCCTCTACAAGGGGGATGCCGCCGCCCTGGAGGCGCCAGTCCCCAACATCCTCCGGACGGGGCTCTACCAGCTCCTCTTCACCGACCGGATCCCCCCTTTCGCCGCGGTGAACGAGGCTGTCGGCATCGCGAAAAAAGAATGCCCGGCCGCCGCGGGTCTGGTGAACGCCATCCTCCGGAACACCCTCCGGGAGAAGGAGAACATCGCCTGGCCGGAGATGGCCAAGGACCCGGGCAAGGCTATTGCCGTCCTCTACTCGCACCCCCGCTGGCTCGTGGAGCGCTGGCTGGACCGGTACGGCATCGACGAAACCATCGCAATCTGCCGGACAAACAACGAGATCCCGCCGCTTGCCGTCCGCGTGAACACCCTGAAAACATCGCGAGAGAAGGCGATCTCGGCGCTCGCAGGAGAGGGAATCCCCGCCGAAACGGCCCGCTTCTCCCCCGACGGCATCATCCTCCCCAACCCCGCCGCCGGCCTCCGGGAAACGGCCGCCTTCCGGGACGGTCTGATCCGGGTTCAGGACGAGGCGTCCCAGCTCGTCTCCCGCCTCTGCGCACCACAACCCGGCGAACGGGTCCTCGACCTCTGCGCCGGCGCGGGAGGAAAAACCCTTCACATAGCCGCCCTCATGGAAAACCGGGGGAAAATTACCGCCGTCGATCTCCATCCGGACAAACTCCGTCTCCTCGCGGCGGAGGTCGGACGCCTCGGCGTGACCATCGTGGAAACCGTTCCGGGGTACGCAGCCCGGACACCGGAGGCCTTTCACGGCGCCTTCGACCGGGTCCTCCTCGACGCCCCCTGCTCCGGCCTCGGCACGCTCCGGCGGAACCCGGAGATCCGCTGGCGGATCACCCCGGCCGACCTCGAAAAATGTTCGCAGATCCAGAGGCGCCTCCTCCGGAGCGCTGCAGATTGCGTAAAGCCGGGCGGCCGCCTCGTCTACACCACCTGCGCCGTCACAGAGGAGGAGAACGAGAATGTCGTCGGCGATTTTCTCGCCGGCCATCCCGAATATACCCGCATTTCAATGGACGGGATCCCCCCGGCCCTCGTTGATGCCCACAGCTTCTTCCGGACCTTCCCCCACCGCCACGGAACGGACGGCTTCTTCGGGGCAGTCTTCGTCCGGACCGGCCGAACTAATGCGCCGTAACCGCGGCCGAACAGCGGAGCATCGCAGCCGGGACGATCGAAAAGATCACGTCTCGCATCCATGTTACGTGATTACAAGTGATTGGAGGTGAAATCATAAGATGAGTATGATTGAGGAAAATAAAACCCATCGGAAGAACCGTATAAATTATATTGATCTCGGCCGGTCGGCTATGGGTGCAACCGCAGCAATTGCGCTCGCCCTGTGGCTGGTTGGGGGTTGTAATGGTCCATTTCTTCTCGCCTCCCTGGGCGGATCCACCGTCTTCCTTTTTGCGTTAAGAGATACCGAAGCGGCGCAACCGCGTGCATTATTCGGGGGACATTTCGGCGGCGCCTTGATTGGCATTATCTGCTTTCAGTTTTTTGGCAATGCGCTCTGGGTTTCCGTTACGGCAGTCGTGCTGACCATGGTTTTTATGGTGGCGACCCGGACCATTCATCCGCCGGCGGGGGCAAATCCCCTCCTCATGGTACACAACCAAGCCGGCTTCTACGCACTGTTGAATCCGGTTGGTATCGGCGTGCTCACGTTATTCATCGTCGCAGTGTTATGGAGTCGTTTGGATCGCGGGAAAACATATCCGATCAAATGGCGGTAGGAATTGTTCAAACCGACGGGATAAAGACCAGCGGCAGGATCAACTCCCTCGACGCCCTGCGCCGCGTCTTTCTGGGAGACCCCTTCATCCCCGCCGTCAACGCCTCGTAGCCGCACTTGCTCGCCGGCCAGCACCTCCGCTGAGGATCATGCCCTCTATCTGGACAAACTACCGGCTTGCCAAAATCCTGCTCATCCTGTAAATCTTGGCAGAAAACAACCTGAGCAGTTACCTTTCTGCAACGCTCAAAACCTGGTTCAACCCCCTCTGTACAGGCCGAAAATTTTTCTTGCATATTGCCAAGGATCTGCTCTATAAGCGCGCCGTGAGGGATGGTCCTGATGCCTTCGCCGTCAGAGAGAGCTTTGAATTACTCCTGAAATTCGGTAAATCGTCATTCCTGCGAAAGCAGGAATCCGGTCTTTTTCGGGGACAGATTTGAAATCTGTCCCCGAGTTCCCGCCTGCGCAGGAATGAAAAGTGGGGGTATTTTTCAAAGCTCTCTCAGAAGGTCCAGGGTTTAGTGGCAATGTCGCCCGTTGGACGACCTCCTACCGAACCCATTGCATGGAATGGAAAGGAGTCTGTATGGAGTGGTATCACCTTTTTAACCCCACAATCGAGAAATTCGTCGCACTGGTCATTCTCGCCATCGCCTTTGCGCTGATCCTCTACCGGAAGATCAACATCACCTACATCTCCCTGGTCGGCGCCGCCCTGCTGATCGCCACGGGCATCATCGCCCCGGACGCCGCCCTCTGGGACGGCGTGGAATGGAAGGTCCTCACCATCTACTGGGGCTACGGGATGCTCGCCTTCGCCTTCCGGGAAAGCCAACTCCCCGCCTGGCTGGGCGTTTTGATCCTCAAGCATGTGAAGAAGGAGAAGTATGTCCTGCTGCTTTTGTGCACACTGGCCGCCTTCCTCTCCTCGTTCATGGCGAATCCCGTGGTCGTGATCATCCTCGCGCCGCTTTTCATCCACATCGCGGACAAGCTCAAGTCGAACCTTTTCCCCTACCTGGTCGGTCTCGCGATCGCCTCCAACGTCGTCACCACCGTCACGATGGTCGCCGATCCCCCGTCCCTGATCGTCGCCTCCAAAACCGGGATGCAGTTCCTTGACTTCTACTGGTTCCAGGGGAAGGTCGGCCTGGGAACGATCACTGTATTTGCCGTCATCGCCGCCATGCTGGTCCTGCTCTACCAGTTCAGGGCAATGAACAACAGCGTGGAGGGGATCGAAAAGGAAGAGGTCAAGATCAAAAGCCATATTCCGTCGGTCATCTTTATCGTAAGCGTCGTCCTGCTGTCGCTCCCCATCATGACGGCCGGGATCCCGCTCGTGAACCAGGGAATGGTCGGGTTCCTCGTGGGCGTGGGCGCGCTGCTGTACAACTGGAAAGAGGCCAAGGGGATGCACGAAGAGTTCGACTGGGCCTCGATCTTCTTCCTCGTCGGGATCTTCATCATCATCGCCACGGTGGAGAAGGTGGGGCTCCTGAAGGACTTCGCCGACTGGATGGCCTCGACGGGCCTCAAGAGCCCGACCGCCTACCTGGCGATCTTCGTCTGGATCTCCGTCCTGCTGTCGTCCTTCATCGACAACGTCCCCTACACGGTCCTGATGATCCCCGTCTGTTCCTACGTGGCAACGAACCTGGGAGTGAACCCCTTCGTCTTCTACTTCGGGATGCTCGTCGGGTGCGGCATCGGCGGGAACATTACGCCCGTCGGGGCGACGGCCAACGTGCTGGCCTGCGGCATGCTGGAAAAGCGGGGGTACAAGATCGATCTGATGAAGTACATGGCGATGAGCGTGCCTTTCTCCGTGGCGCCGGTGCTCGTCGCCCACCTGCTGCTCCAGCTCATCTGGCTGTAAGCCGCGACACTGCGTTTTAAACCATCCGGGGGCATGAGCCTTCACTCATGCCCCCGGACGGTGATGATGCCCCCCTGTCGGTGAAAAAGAAAGCAAGCGTTTGCAAGGGCATTCAGGTTATCTGTCTACCTTATCGTCGTTTACCAAATCTTCCCTCTCTCAAAACCCTGGCAATGCGGTTTCAAAGGCTTCAACAAATCCGGAGCGAATCCGGTTGGTTGAATGCTGTTGTTCATCACCGGACTCGTGTTTTGCCCTGTACCGGCTTAAATCCCGACTTCGCTCCGGGACGCCGGGGTACCGGATGCCGTTTTCTCCTTCTGCCGGAACGAACACCGTTGCACGGCCAAAAGGGCATACCTTAAGCGGTGGCTGGAAGATCCTCTGCAATGAATCCCCTTCTTGAAGATCCCCGGTTCACCGCCCGGAGGCTTTGCGGCCGCCGTCCGCCTTTATTCCACCCCCCCTTCCCTCTCTTATGCGGGCGTGGGGGCTTTTACCAGCGCGAATCCAATTGACTTCGGAGGCGAAAAAATGATAGGGGTATCTCGTGAATCGGATGTGAAATGCGAAAATTCCGGGGGAACGGCGGGGCTTCGCCGATACCCCAAAAAACGGGAGGGATCATGTTCATCGAACAGCGGCAGGTTGGACAGATGGCGGTTTTCGCCTACCTGGTAGGCGATAAGGAAAGCGGCGAGGCGCTCGTCATCGATCCGGCGGCGGATACGGACGGGCTCATCAAGGTGGCGGAGAAAAACAGCGTTAAAATCAAGTACATCGTCAACACCCACGGCCATGTGGATCACATCGGCGGCAACGTGGACATGAAAGAGAAGACGGGCGCCGCGATCATCATCCACGAGGACGACGCCGAGATGCTCGTCTCCACCCCGGCGGCGATGCTCCGAATGTTCGGCGGGAAGGCGTCGCCACCCGCCGACCGGACGGTCCGGGACGGCGATCTCATCGAGGTCGGCGGGATCAGGCTCCAGGTCCTCCACACCCCGGGTCATTCACCGGGGAGCATAGTCCTCCTCCTGGACGGATACGCCTTCACCGGCGACACCCTCTTCGTGGAGGCGGTCGGAAGGACCGACCTGCCCGGCGGCTCCGGAGAGGTCATGTTCGACTCCATCCAGAAAAAACTCTGCACCCTGCCCGACGAGACGGTGGTCCTGCCGGGTCACAACTACGGAAGCATGCCGACCTCGACGATCGGCCATGAAAAACAGTTCAATCCCTTTCTGCGCTGACCAAGGAAAAGGAGACAGGCCATGAACCACCCAGCGATCATGAAAACGGATTTTCAAGGAATGGCGATCACCAGCACGGGAAAGGTCCGCGATATCTACGCCCTCGATTCCCACCTCCTGATCGTCGCAACCGACCGCATCTCCGCCTTCGACTTCATCATGCCGAACCCTGTCCCGGGGAAGGGGGAGGTGCTGACGCGCATGTCCGCCTTCTGGTTCGGGAAGATGGGAGATATTATTCCGAACCACGTTGTTTCGACGAATCCGGATGAATATCCCGCCGTCTGCGCCCCCTACCGGGAGGTTCTACGGGGACGGAGCATGCTCGTGAAGAAGGCGAAGCCGCTGCCGGTCGAATGTGTCGTCCGGGGTTACCTGAGCGGCTCCGGCTGGAAGGATTACAGCTTGGGAAGGCCCGTATCCGGGATTACACTCCCGGCGGGGCTGAAGGAGTCGTCACGGCTTCCGGAGACCCTCTTCACCCCCTCCACCAAGGCCGCCGGCGGGGAACACGACCTGCCGATCAGCCGCAGGGAGATGGAGGAGATCCTCGGCGCGGACCTGACCTACCGGATCATCCGGGCAAGCCTTTCCATCTATGAACGGGCGGTCGCCATCGCCGATCGGACTGGGATCATCATCGCCGACACGAAGATGGAATTCGGCCTTTTAGACGGGGAACTCATCCTCATCGACGAGCTCCTCACCCCCGACTCCTCCCGGTTCTGGCCGAAGGACGATTACGAGGAGGGACGTCCCCAGAAGAGCTTCGACAAGCAGTTCCTGCGCGATTATCTGATCTCCATCAGCTGGAACCAGAAGCCCCCGGCGCCAGAGCTCCCCGCGGAGATCATCGCGAAAACAGGCGAAAAATACCGCGAGGCGCTGAACCGACTGGTAATGTAATAGTTATTTCGTTACAGACCCTCAACGTCCGGTTGACAGGCGCAGGGGGGATTGCTATGTTAGGGAGCGATGGAACAGACCTCCGCAAGGTTTTGCGACCATCCATGAGAATGATATCATTGTAGGGATTCGAGAAATCGTTCGGTCTCGGTCGGAGGAAATACCGTGCCGGCGGGAATCGGGGAAATCAACGCGGAAGGAAGTCGAAAGGGCGAATGACGTTAAAGCGTTGTTACTACGAGATTCTGGGCGTGGAAAGAGGCGCCGCGGAAGAGGAGATCAAAAAGAGCTATCGCAGGCTCGCCATGCAGTATCATCCGGACCGGAATCCGGGAAATCAGGAGGCGGAGGAGAAGTTCAAGGAGGCGGCCGAGGCCTACGAGGTCCTGAGCGACTCCCAAAAGAGGGAGATCTACAACCGTTACGGCCATGAGGGTCTGAGCGGCGCTGGCTACCGGGGCTTCTCCGGTTTCGAGGATATCTTTTCGAGTTTCGGCGACATCTTCGGCGACGTCTTCGGCTTCAACACGGGACGCTCACGCTCACGCACGGCCGCCAGGGCCGGGGCCGATCTGCGCTACGACCTCCGGATCTCTTTCATGGATGCGGCTCTGGGGACGAGCACCGAAGTTGGATTGGAGAAATACACCTTCTGTACCACCTGCCGGGGATCGGGTTGCGCCCCGGGAACCTCTCCGCAGGTCTGTAGCCGCTGCAACGGACGGGGCCAGGTGACGCAGTCCAGCGGTTTTTTCAGCATCAACACGACCTGCCCGCAGTGCCGGGGACAGGGGGGCGTCATCACGACCCCCTGCAAGGCGTGCTCAGGCGGGGGAAAGGTCCGAATCGCGAAAACGGTCCAGCTTAAGATCCCGGCCGGCGTGGAGACGGGATCGCGTCTCCGGCTGCGGAGCGAAGGGGAGGAAGGCGAATATGGCGGCCCGAACGGGGATCTTTATGTCTTCATCGAGGTGGAACCCCACGAAACCTTCGAGCGAAATGGAGACGACGTCTACTGTCGCATCCCCATCACCTTCGTCCAGGCCGCCCTGGGGGGGAGCGTGGAGGCGCCGACCCTGACGGGGAAGGAGAAGCTGAAGATTCCCCGGGGAACCCCGACGGGCAAGGTCTTCCGTCTGAAGGGCAAGGGCATCGCTCATCTTCGCGGATACGGAAGGGGCGATCAGATCATCGAGACGGCGGTTACCGTACCCTCGAACCTCACCCGAAGGCAGGAGGAGCTGCTCCGGGAGTTCGACCGGCTGAGCGACGAGGCGGCAACCCGTTAAGGGGGAGACAGATTTCAAATCTGTCCTCCGTATTACAGAAAGGAAAAATCATGCGGACAGCAAAGGGATGGATCGTATTCCTGGTCATGGGAGCTTTTCTGATCTCCGGCTGCACGGCGGCGTTGATCGGCGGTGCGGCGGTGGGCGCCGGTTCGGGAACCTACTTCTTCATCAACGGCGAGATGAAAACAGACTATTACCAATCCTTCGACACGGCCTGGAACGCCTGCCAAAAGACCGTGGCGGATATGCGCGGTCTGGATGTCCTGCCGGAAAAGGAGATCGGGAAGGGAAAGATCTCGGCTGTGATCGATGATGAAAAGGTACAGATCTCCGTCACCTACAAGGCCAAAAATGTTACAACGGTCTCCGTCCGTGTCGGCCTGATCGGGAACAAGCTCTCTTCCCAGCTCATCCATGATAAGATCGGGGACAACCTGGTCAGAAAGTAGGCCTGTGCGGGACGATGCCGGTATGGGTTCCGCACTGCCGAGAACGGATGAGGGCTGATGAAAAAAAAGTTGATTGCGGGCCTGGCGCTCAGCACCCTGCTGGTCTGGCTCTCTATCCGCGGGATTGAGTTCCGGGGAGTGGTCGACGGCTTCCGGACGATCCGCTGCGGTTACGTCCTTCCCGCCGTTGCCGCCATGTTTCTCATGCAGCTCCTGAGGTCCATCCGCTGGGGACTTATTCTGAGACCGATCGAGAAGGTCGATCAGCTCTCCCTCTTTTCCGTCACCAGCGTCGGGTTTCTGGCCATCATCGCCATCCCGGCGCGCCTGGGAGAGCTGGCCCGGCCCTATCTCATCACGAAAAAGAGCCGCATCCCCATGAGCTCGGCGCTCGGTACGATCTTCGTGGAAAGGGTGCTCGACAGCCTCACCGTCCTCATCATCACGGTGGTCGCCCTTTTTTTCACCCCTCTGCCGCCGTGGCTCGTCCGTTCCAGCGTTCTGTTCCTGCTTGTGACGCTCGCTCTTTTCGCGTTGATGATCCTGATGATCGTCCGGCGCGAGGCGACGCTCCGCGTCCTGGCCCCCCTCATTGGAAGGCTTCCGGCGCGCTATGCCGGGGCTGTAAACCGGCTGATCGGCCATTTCATTGAAGGATTCCGGATCATAGTCGATCCGGCACTTCTGCTCTTTGTCACCCTCCTGTCGATCATCATCTGGCTCGTCGACGTCCTGGCAATCTATCTCCTTTTTTTGGCCTTCGGCCTCCACCTGCCGGTCGCGGCCGCCTTCGTTCTCATGATCATTCTGATCATCGGGATCGCCATCCCCACGTCGCCCGGCTTCATCGGAAACTGGCACTACTTCTGTATTCTCGGTCTCGGCCTTTTCGGGATCCCGAAGACGGACGCCCTAACCTTCGCGATCATCTATCACACCCTCTCCATCGGGATCGTGATCCTTCTGGGGCTCATCTTCCTGCCTTTCAACCGCTTCTCCATTGCCGATCTCCGGCGTCAAACCGGGGTTTAAGAGTCGTTTTTGACTTCCAGCCCATAGCTCCGGATCTTCTTGTGAAGATTGCTCCGCTCCAGACCGATCGCCTCGGCCGTCCGGGAGATGTTGCCGTCAAACTCCCGGAGTTTGCGGACGATGTACTGCCGCTCGAAGTCCTGCTTCGCGCCGCGGAAGGAATCGGAAGCGATCTCCGGCTCAGGGGGGAGAATTTCCTTCCCTCCTTCTTCGAAGAAGGGGAAGATATCATACTTCGAAATCACCCCGTTCGGCGTCATGATTACCAGACGCTCGATGATGTTCTTCAGTTCACGCACGTTTCCGGGCCAGTTGTGCCTCATCAGGACGTTCATCACCTCGTCGGTGACCTTTTTTTCCGCATCGCCCTCTTTCAACGCAAAATCTCGGAGAAACCGATCTACCAGGGGCGGGATATCCTCCCTCCGGTCGCGCAAAGGGGGGATCCGGAGCGGGATGACGTTCAGGCGGTAGTAGAGATCCTGACGGAAACGTCCTTCCTCCATCTCCTTTTCGAGGTCCTTGTTGGTGGCGGCCAGCACCCGGACATCCGTGGGGATGAGCCGGTTCCCGCCAACCCGTTCGAACTTCTTTTCCTGGAGGATCCGGAGCACCTTCGCCTGCGCCTTGAGGCTCATGTCGGCCACCTCGTCGAGGAAGATCGTCCCCTCGTTGGCCAGGTCGAACTTCCCCCTTTTCTTCGCCGTCGCCCCGGTAAAGGACCCCTTCTCGTGACCGAAAAGCTCGCTCTCGATCAGGTCTTCCGGAATCGCCGCACAGTTGACCTCGATGAATGGTTTCTGCACCCGCCGGCTCTGGCGATGGATGGAGCGGGCGACCAGCTCCTTGCCCGTCCCGTTTTCTCCCATGATCAGGATCCAGGCGTTGGTCGGGGCGACGATGCCGATCACCTCCTTGAGATCCTGGATCGGACCGCTGTTCCCCGTCAGTTCGTATTCGTGACTGACTCTCTGCCGGAGGAGGAGATTCTCCTCTTCCAGACGGACGCGGTCCAGGGCGTGGTTGACCGCCAGAATCACCTTTTCGAGAGAGAGGGGCTTCTCGATGAAATCGAAGGCCCCGAGTTTGGTTGCCTTCACCGCCGTTTCGATGGTGCCGTGACCCGACATCATGACGACCTGCAACTGCGGGTGATCGGCCTTGATCGCTTTGAGGGTCTCGATCCCATCCATCCCCGGGAGCCAGATGTCCAGGAGAATGAGATGGGGCGGTTCCTCTTTCAGAACCCGCAGGGCCTCCTCGCCGCTGCCGGCAGTAACCACCTCATACCCTTCGTCGGTCAGGATTCCCCCGAGGGTCTGGCAGATGCTCTCTTCGTCGTCCACAATCAGAATTGTCTTCTTCATCGTTCAACCTTCAGCATTAAGTCTATCAACATGAGATACTTTAAGTTTTAAGTTTCACCCTTCCGCATTCCACAATCGTTCTTACGCCTTGTCGGGAACGGGCAACTCGAAGGTCACGATGGTTCCCCGGGGATGGTTGTCCGCAACGCTGACCTGGCCGTGATGATCGGCCATGATGGAATTGACGATGGCCAGCCCCAGACCCGTCCCCGACCGCTTTGTGGAAAAATAGGGTTCAAACATTTTTACCTGATAACCGGGCGGAATGCCACAACCGTTGTCGGCCACATCCACCCTCGCCGTCCTCCCGTTCGCGTCACAGGAGGTCCGGATCTCGATCCGGCCGGTTTTCCCACCGACCGCCGCCACGGCATTGTCGAGCAGGTTGACCATGACCCGCCGGATCTGCTCCGGATCGAGCATCAGTTTCGGAATATCGGCGCCCTGCTGAAAATCAAACACAATCTCTTTGTGGGCATCCTGGAAGAGGATGACCGAATCGTGGATCACCCCGTTGAGGTCGTGGAGTGCCAGGCTCGTCACAGGCAGCCGCGCATAACGGGAAAATTCGTTCATGAGGTTCTTCAGGACCTCGACCTGATCGATGATCGTCTTGGTGCATTCCTTGAAGACGCCGTCGTCTTCGCCCAGTTGGTCGCCGTATTTCTTCTGGAGGCGCTGGGCGGAGAGCTGCACCGGCGTAAGGGGGTTTTTGATCTCATGGGCCATCCGTCTTGCGACTTCCCGCCAGGCGGCCGCCCGCTCCGCCCGCTGCAACTGGGTCAGATCCTCGAAGACCACCGCCATGCCCATCTCCTTCCCCTCATCATCGTGGATCGCGGTGATGGTCATGAGGATCGTCAGCGCCCGTTCCCGCAGGGTGACATCGATCTGCTTTTCGATGAATCCCTCACCACACTCCCGCATCTCCCGGAGGACCTCTTCTGCGAGAATGCGGTGGTCGGGAATGAGGACCTCTTCATACGGCCGGTTCAGGACCTTCTGGGTCCGGATGCCAAGCATCTTCTCCGCGGCCCGGTTGATCGTGGTGATGACGCCGTTCCCATCGACGGAGATCACACCGGCAGAGACGTTGCGGAGAATGGTCTCCATATAGCTCCGCCGCTGTTCCAGATCGAGGTTCGCCTGCTCCCAGCCCTGCTTGCTCCGTTTGAGGTCTTTCGTCATCTGGTTGAAAGAGGTCACGAGGACTCCGATCTCGTCGTCCGCAACGATGTCGATCTGATGGTTCAGATCCCCCTGGGCTATCTTCCGGGTCGCCTCCGCCAGATCCTGGATCGGCACGGTGATCCCCTTGGCGAGATAAAGGCCGAACCAGGTCGCCGAAAAGATGATCAGGAGCATCACTATAAACAGCGTGATGATATAACCGAATTTGATCGGCGTTTTCAGAAGCGTGAGTTGCCGATATTCTTCGGAGGTCTTGGAGATCACGTTGATCTTGTCCACCAGACCGACCGGAAAGTAGTAACTGGCCGTGACAAACCCGATGACGTCCTTCGGGCTCGCGAGCGAAAAGACGGGTGCGACCCCCCGGATCAGATCGCCGCTTCCTGCCTGTTCGATGGTGGTCAGCTCCCGGCCGGCATACACATCCTCCAGCCCCTTGACGGAAAGGGGCTTGGGGAGCATCTGCGGATATTCCCGGTCGCGGACGACCACATTGTCCTTCTGGTTCTCGATATGGACCTCGAGCACGTTAAGCTTGTAAGTTTTGTGCCTCCTTTCAACCAGGGCTTTCAAGTAAAGGAACTTTTCTCCCTCATAAAGGTTGTTTTTCGAGATATCGGCACTGAGCTGGCGGGCGTAGTACTTCGCCTGATCGGCCGACTGCTGATAGTAAATCTGCGCGACCTCGAGGGTTCGGTTCAGGGCGTCCCCGATGCGGATGCTGAACCAGTTGTCGATGCTGTAGGAGAGAAAATTGATCGAAACAAGGAACAACAGGACGGTCGGGATGAGCGACAGGCTGACAAAGGCCGCGACCAAACGGGTCCGGAGTCTCGAACCGACGATCCCGTGCCGCCGTTCATAGATCAGTTTGGCGAGATTCCGGACGATCAGAAAGATGAGGAGGAGGATCAGGATGATGTTGACGTTGATCAGGCCGAAAATCAGCGCGTTGCCGGAGACGGGAAGGACGACCGCCTCGCCGCGGAAGATGCGGCTTTCGAGATAGGTCATGAGGGCGATGAGGAACACCGTCACGAGGATGATGATCCGCTCGCGCTTCCGCCTTTTCGCCTCCTGAATGTCCAGTTTTACCGGTCTGCGGACCTTTTTCATCAATAGAAGAACCCCTCACGGTACCAGTCGGTTTCAAAATCCCAGAGGGATACGAAGAAAAAGACATACTCCATGTGGAGCGGCAGGCGAACCTTGTCGAGCTTCGCCTTGATCCGAACGTAATAGTATTCGTTCCTCTTCAGTGTCTTCAGTTGCGCCACCTGAATGCCGTTCAAATCGACCATCACCCGCTTGGCGCCCTCAAAATCCTGGAATGACGTCGGCTCTTTATCCCCGTCAAAGTAGACATAGAAGAGTTTCTTGACATTGTCATACTTGATCGTATGCTTGATGGTCACGCGGGTCACTTTCCTGTCCAACCACCACGAACGTTGTTGAAAGAGGTCTACGACAAACGTAAAGGTGGTCGGAACACCGGCCAGGATTGCGGCCTCGATATCCTTCGTGAAGCAGTTCATCACCCCTGCATAAACCAGAACATGGTTTGCGTTGTTCGTGACCAGGAGGTCGCGGATCCCCGCGTTCTCCGCAGAAAGCGGGGGTGAGAAGACAAGAAGAACCGAAAAAATAAGAAAAATGGACCGATACAATATCCGTTTCACCATGGAGATCCCTTATACCCTACCTTCATCCCCCGGACCGCTGTCGGGCGCCGGCCGGCTTACACCGCAAAATGACGGCTCTTGTGACTTTTTACGAGAACGTCAAAAATGATCAATTTTTTTGTTATGTTGGGTGTTTGGCGGGTATAGTAAGAGAGTAGTGATTAAAAAGCAAGACCTATTTGCGGCACCTGTTTGCCGCAGAGGAAAACAAAGGCCGAATATCGGGAACGCCCCTCACATCACCCAGGGAGACGCCGGAACGGAATCGAGGACCCGGAACGATGGTACGCGCAGAGACTTCAGCTCATTCAACATCCCCTCCTTGCTGAAGCGACTCACCAGCATCCAGCACTCCTTCCGGATCAACAGCTCTTTCAGGAGGAGGTTGTTCAGGTGGTGACCCGATTTATAGGCGACAAAATGACCAATGATCGGGATCCCCAGCAGAGAAAGGTCGCCGATCGCATCAAGGATCTTGTGTTTCACGAATTCATCCGGGAACCGGAGCCCGTCCTTGTTGATGATCCGGCGGTCATCCAGGACGACGGCGTTCTTCAGGGATCCCCCGAGGGCCAGACCCTTCGCCTGAAGATATTCGACATCCCTGAGGAAACCGAAGGTTCTCGCTGCGCAGATCTCCTCCTCATAAGAAACGTCAGAGAAATTCATGTGATAGGACTGAACACCAATAGCAGGGTGGTTGAATTCGATCTTGTAGGTGATCCGGAATTCCGGGGAGGGTAACAACATCGCCGTTCCCTCTCCTGCGGAGACGGCAATCTTGTCTTTGATCACCAGGAGCTTCTTCCCCTTGCTCTGAACCCGCGTGCCGACGTCTTTGAACAGATCGACGAAGGGGCGGGCGCTGCCATCCATGATCGGCACCTCAGGGGCGTCCACCTCGACCACCGCGTTGTCCACACCCATGCCGCTGAAGGCGGACATCAGGTGCTCTACCGTGGAGACCATCACGCCATTGAGGCCGATGGTGGTCGCGAGAGTCGTGTCCCGTACGTTGTTAACATCCGCCTTGATCCGGTTGTTCCCCGACAGATCCCCGCGGACAAAGACGATGCCCTCATCGACACCGGCTGGCCGGATGACCATGCCGACCTTTCTGCCGGAATGTAACCCTATGCTTCTGCACGCGATATCGTGCTTTACCGTTCTTTGCAAAAACATGCGCACCCATTTTCAGATCAGTGATTTTTCAACCGGCTCTTCATCTGGCCGGTCGATTTTATACCAGCAATATCCATACCATCTTCGGTAGGCTTTCCGTAAAAAAGCGAGACTGTCTAACCTTTTAGAACCAGGGTTGTTCGCCAGCGACTGCTTCATCTCTGCCGCCGCTGGAAGGCGGAATATGACTCCGGACTGTGTTTGAAGCGACACACCTGGCGTCTGGTCCCTCCCTTACGGAAGTTATGGGTTGGAATCGCGATCACGCGGATGGAGAATTGCCGCCTTTTTCCTTCCCGATGTTACGGCAGTACCGCTCCTTTTCGCTGTAGATGCAGCCGCAGTAAGGCTGCCGGTACATCCCGATCTCCTTCGAAACCCGGACCCCTTCGGACCAGCCTTCGCGGAAATCCCGATAGAGGAAGGGAATCCCCTGCGTACCGGCCACACACGCGGCTACCTCCCGGATGAGATCGTGCTTCTGATAGCGGCTGTATAGGAGGGTGGTCGTAAAGGCGTCGAACCGACCCTTTTTCGCGATCCGCGCGGCATGGGAAAGACGGAGATGGTAACAGTGCCGACAGCGGTCTTCCTCCCTAAAGGCAATCTGTCGTAAAAATGCATCGAGGGGATAGACCTCCTCCCGGATGACCGCGAACCCTTCCTGACCGGCATAGGAAACCAGCGTATCATGTCGTCTTTGATACTCCAGAAAGGGGTGGATGTTGGGGTTGTAGAAGAGACCGCAGACCTCGTTCCCTTCCCCCCGGAGGATCCGGAGCGGATAGATCGTGCACGGGGCGCAGCAGATATGCAGTAGAATTTTCACCGTCGATTCACAAACCAAGACCTTTGCGCAACTTGAAAATCGGATCCCGAAAGCGTGGGAGACCCCAACTTGAAAATCGAATCCCGGAAGCGCGCATTGGAGATTTTCCGGGGGACCCTGGCCCCGCAGCAAAGCGCCCGCAAAGACGACTGCCTGAGCGCGGAGCGCGAGTTTCGTCTTTGCAGCGAAGCGAGGAGGTGCAGGGTCGGAAAATGTCCAGCGCGCAGAGGGATCACCATTTTCAAAAGCCTCAAACTTAGAACAGTTCCTTTTGGCTGGCGGCCACCCATTTCCGGCTGAAATGTTCGTATGCCCGCCTTGTCGCAATCCGTCCCCGCGCCGTCCGTTGTAGATAGCCCTCCTGGATCAGATAAGGTTCATAAACGTCCTCGATCGTCGCCCTCTCTTCACCGATCGCCGAAGAGAGGTTGTCGATCCCCACGGGACCGCCATCGAACTTGTCGATCACCGTCAGCAGGATGGTCCGATCCATGTGATCAAACCCCTTTTCATCCACCTCGAACATCGCCAGCGCATTCACCGCCACCTCTCGGGTGATCCTTCCCTCTGCCCTGACCTGGGCGAAATCCCGGACCCGGCGGAGCAGACGGTTGGCAATTCGCGGCGTCCCCCGGGAACGGCAAGCCATCTCGGCCGCGCCGTCTTCGACGATGTCCACGGAAAGAATCTTGGCCGACCGGCGGATGATGACGGCCAGCTCCTCCGGCGTATAAAATTCGAACCGGAAGCTCATGCCGAAGCGGTCGCGTAGCGGCGAGGTCAGAAGTCCCGCCCGGGTTGTCGCCCCGATGAGGGTGAATTTCGGGATCTCTAACTTCATCGATCTTGCGGAAGGCCCCTGGCCGATGAGGATATCGATATGAAAATCCTCCATCGCCGGATAGAGGATCTCCTCCACGACATGGGAGAGGCGGTGGATCTCGTCGATGAACAGCACATCCTTTTCATGCAGATTCGTCAGAATGGCGGCCAGATCTCCCGGCCTTTCGATCACCGGGCCGGAGGTCACCTTGATATCAACCCCCATCTCCCGGGCCATGATATAAGCCAGGGTGGTTTTCCCGAGACCGGGAGGACCGTAGAGGAGGACGTGGTCGAGGGCTTCCTGCCGCTGCTTGGCCGCCTCGATGAAAACGGAGAGGTTCTGCTTGATCTTCTCCTGACCGATGTACTCGGAGAGACTTTTGGGGCGCAGAGAAACATCGTATCCCTCATCCTCGTCAAGCCCCTGCGGGATGGTCAGCGGGTTCTTGGCTGAGATGCTCATGGAATCGGATTTTTTCACGTCTGATCTCAATCCTCGCTTGCCAGTTTAAGTGCCGGACGGAGGGAATTGGACCTTACCCGGCCATAATGCGGAGCGCCTTTTTCAGAATCCGATCGAGGGAGAGGGGCTCCGGCGCCTCTTTCATGATTCGTTCAACGGCATCCCTCGCCGCCGACCCCTTATAGCCGAGATTCACGAGTGCGGAAAGGGCGTCCTCCTTCCTCTGCTCACCCGTCCGGACCGCCGCAACCCCGACCGGGGCGGCCTCACTGCCGAGCTTCACCGCCTTGTCCTTCAGTTCGAGGATCATCCGCTCCGCCGTCTTGCGGCCCACACCGGGGATCCCGGTCAGCCGCTTCAGATCCTCCACTGCAACCGCCCGGACCCACTCCCCCGCCGAGATTCCGGAAAGAACATTGACGGCCAACTTGGGACCAATGCCGCTGACGGAGATCATCAGTTGAAAGACCTCCCGTTCCTTCTCGGTATAGAATCCGTAGAGGCTAATGGCATCCTCCCGGACGTGGGTATGGATCTGGAGCACGACGGGCCGGCCGGCTTCGGGCAGTTCATAGAAGGTGCTCAAGGGCACAACGACACGGTAGCCCGCGCCGTGAACATCCACCACGCACTGGGTAACCGATTTCTGAATGAGAATTCCGCTGAGCCTTGCAATCATTTTAAATGGGATCCATCTTTCGAAAATGGATATGGCAGATGGCGACGGCCAGGGCGTCGGCCGCATCGGGCGGCGGCAGTTCCGAAAGTTTCAGGATGGCCCGGACCATCCTCTGGACCTGCCCCTTTTCCGCGCGGCCGTAACCCACGACGGCCTTTTTGATCTCCAGGGGGCTGTATTCGTAAATCGGCACGCCGCCATCCGCCCCGGCCAGGATCGCCACCCCCCGGACATGACCCTGTTTGATCAGACTCCGGATGTTCTTCCCGTAGAAGATATTCTCGATGGCCATCGCCTCCGGCGCCGCATGGCGGATCACCTCTTGAATTCCGCCGCAGATGGTCTGAAGGCACGCCGGGAGAGAGGCGCCTCTGACGGGCTTGATCTCGCCATGCAGGACGCAACGGAGACCGTTTGCGTCCTCCTCCACAACGCCATACCCCGTCACGTGGCTGCCCGGATCGATGCCCAATACCCTGAACGTGCCTGCCCCCTTCCCGACGCCGTAATCAATCGGCTTTCTTCCCCCTGCAGCCTTCGCAAGAAAATTTTCCACCTACAGACTCAGCTTCACCATGACGTCATCGGGGATGTCGAAGTTGGCATAGACGTTCTGGACGTCGTCGTTGTCCTCTAATTTTTCCATGAGCTTGAGCATCTGTTCCGCCTTCCCCGCCTCCAGTTTGACCGTGTTCTGGGGGATCTTGCCGACGCGCGCCTCCAGATACTTCCAACCCTTCTGATCAATGGCCTTTTTGACCGCCTCGAAGGTCATCGGATCCGTGATCACCTCCCATTCGCTCTCCTGATCCCGGACGTCTTCCGCGCCGGCTTCGAGCGCGACCTCCATCAGCGCATCCTCACCGACCGCCTTCTTGTCAAAGACGATGCTCCCTTTCTTGTCGAACATCCAGGCCACGCAGCCGTTTTCACCTAAATTTCCGCCGTGCTTGGAGAAGCTATGCCGGATCTCCGCAACCGTCCGGTTCTTATTGTCCGTCATCACATCGACAATCACCGCAACGCCCGCCGGACCATACCCCTCGTAAGTCACCTCTTCATAAGCCGCGGCGCCGGCCTGGTCGCCGGTACCCTTCTTGACGGCCCGGTCGATGTTGTCCCTGGGCATGTTCTCTTCCTTTGCCGCCATGACGGCCTGCCTCAGTCGGGAGTTCCCCTCAATATCGCCGCCGCCCAGTCTGGCTGCAAGTGTGATTTCCTTGATCAATTTCGTGAAGATCTTGCCGCGTTTCGAATCGATGGCGCCCTTCTTTCGCTTGATCGTACTCCATTTGGAATGTCCTGACATGACGGTTCATCTCCCGTTTTTGATTTTTTTAAAACTGTTCAGACTTCATAACACAAGCCCAAGTTGGATGTAAAATAAAAAAAGCCCCTTCTATGATGGAAGGGGCTTTTCAATTTAAATTCCGGCGGCACCTACTCTCCCACACAGTCTCCCATGCAGTACCATCGGCGCAGGAGAGCTTAACTTCCGTGTTCGGAATGGGAACGGGTGGGTCCTCTCCGCTATAGCCACCGAAATATCTCGATAATGGCGGCAATTGCATATTGTGAAGTCAAAGCTGAGTGCACCATGATTAAGCCATAAAATATTATGGTCAAGCCTCACGACCGATTAGTATCAGTAAGCTCAACACATTACTGTGCTTGCACACCTGACCTATCAACCTCGTGGTCTACGAGGGGTCTTCAGTCCTGATGTCTCCATCAGGAG
>Ga0247841_10000359_pt1 | contig 121575 bp, 128 predicted proteins | sample LaCruzMarch2015__2_FD_192410 | JGI IMG/M metagenome (GOLD analysis project Ga0247841, IMG submission 192410) | Freshwater microbial communities from meromictic Lake La Cruz, Castile-La Mancha, Spain - LaCruzMarch2015_18m | ecosystem: Environmental > Aquatic > Freshwater > Lake | place: Spain... | reverse complement strand
ACCCGGGAATCCCGGGTAAAATGAACGTACGTCTCCGCCATATATTTGGTTGGTTATTGATCTTACCACCAGTATACTCCGCGGAGACGTTGCAGTTCAGGTTAGAATGTAGGAGCTTGCCATTGACAAATAACGTTTGCTGTTGTAAAAGAAACCGGGAGGATGTATTACGAATAGGAGCAGGATAACCAAATCCGTGATGAAAGTTTACGGAAGGTTGCATACATTCGCGCTTTTTTTGATGCTTGTCTTTGGCTGCGACACGGATGTGGCGCGGCGCATCCTTGAGCTTAGAAAAAAGGAATACCGGTTCCGGGCCAACATCGACTCGGTTACCCGCCAGTTTGAAGATCTTTTTTTGCCTGTTATCATTGCCAGCGTGATCGCCGGCATTATCGCCTGGGCACTGTTTGGCTTTGGTTGGCAGTTTGCCGTGATAGTGATCGTTATCGCCATATCCGTAAACATAGTCACTGGGTTTTTATTCCTGGTTGGAGATGTCGCTGTCTCGATCATTAAATCATTTTTATGATAACAGGCTAATTTTTTTTATATTGCACTGCCCTTCGGGGCGGTTTTGGCAAAAAAATATTCGGCGACGTTCCGCCGAAATGATATTATCAAAATATGAGCACAAAATTAAATTATCTGATTACCGACGCCGACGGAGTGATCTTTGACAGGATGCCGGCCATATTGGAGGCTTTTGCCAAAGCCATGCTGCCCCTGGGAATTAACGAAAAACAAGTCATCTCGTATGTGCTCGGCTCGCTGGGCGCGCCGTTTGAATCCCAAGTAAAAGGCATGGTGGAGCAGGCCGGAAAGACGATCAGCGACGACGATATCCGCCAAACAAGATGCCGTTTTTGGGAAACATTCGATGATAACGATATCAAGCTCTTTCCGGGCATTAAGGACACTTTGGACAACCTGAAAGCCAGCGGGATCGGTATCCTTGTCAGCACCGGATCGAGAACTGCCGAGATCGAACAGCTTTTCGCGGAATTTGATCTACCGCACGATCTCATATTGGGATCGGATGAAATTTTAAAAGGGGATGAACATATAAATGTCTTTGCCGGCCATTTTTCGATGCAAAAAACCGACTTTTGCAGGCAGGCGGCATTCATCGGCGATGGCACGGTGGATATGGAAATTGCCGCGCGCAACGGGATCTACGGCATCGGCATCACCAATTCCATTGCGGCGGCTCCGCTTTTGGCTGCCGGGGCGAAAGCGATCGTTGCCGACTTTGGGGAAATAATAAAATTGCTGCGATAACGCGAAAGTTAGATTAAAATCATGCAACAATTAAACTGGTTATTCGAAAATTGGATATTTGTTTTCGGAACGGCATTGCTCCTTGCGGCAATTTTTGCGCCGGACAGGCGGATGCCGAAGATACCACCGGAATGGCCGGAGCGGTCAAAACACCGCGTGATTAATTTCTATAAACAAAATCAAAGATTCAATATTGAGTATTGGCCAATGTCGCGGCTGGGGTTGGCCGCGCTTCTATCGGCATTCGCGGGTATAACGGCAAGCGAATTCGAAAATTTGATTTTCTATATTTGGGGCCTGATCGGAATCGGAATAATTTTTGGTATTGCCGATATTTTCAACCAGTTCATTAAAGGTAACCGGCCGCGCGGCGATTGGAAACCATTTTCCGGGTTTCTGATCCCGGCAATCCCCTTGATTTTAGGAGGATTCGCTTGGATACGCGAAGATCCCACTATGTACTGGATCGGCATCGCCGGCGCCGCCTTGGCCGCACTTGATCTGGCGCTCAAACTAAAAAAAACGACCGGGAAAAATAATTAAAATCAGCCAAGCTTCGCGAGTCTTCAAGACACAAATAAATATACACTGAAATCCGCAGGCATATTTGATTAATTTATTGGCGGGCGTGTTACAATAAACAAACCTTAAAAAGGTTTTTTGTTTTCTGTAAATAAAATTTACCATTATGAAAATACGTCTATTTATAATTTTGGGCTTATCATTTGTTTTGAGTATCGGCGGGAGCAAAATCGCTTGGGCACAGGAGGAATCCGCGAGCTCCACTGACATGATCGCGACTTCGACTGCCGTAAGCGCGTCTTCAACCATGGAAAGCGCGCCAGCGGCCACTACAACCGCGACAGCCGCCTTTGCGAATCCGTCTTCCACTGCCAAAATTACCACCCCGACAGCGACAATGGTAATCAATTCGGGTTACGGTTTGCCCGAGTGGCATCAAGGGGAACAACAATCGTTTATCTGGCGCGGCGCGGATGCGATCATCCGCCGGGGCGTAAGCCAACTAGCCATTGAGCCGCAGCAATTTCTGCCCATGCCGGTACTTTTTGGAATTGCGCCGTCAAAACTGGCACAAAATTTTGGCGACGCGCGGGGCTCGGGCCGTTTGCACGAAGGATTGGATATTGTGGCGCCAAAGGGCGCGCCGATCGTTTCGCCCACACCGGCAGTAGTATTGAGCGCGGGCTTTGGGATAAGTTCCGGCTATTACGTGACCACCGCCAACCCCGGAGACGAAACTTTTGTTTATATGCACCTTGACCGGCAGGCACAGCTAACAGCGGGCCAAGTCATCCGGGCCGGCGATTTGATCGGCTACGCGGGTAATACCGGCAATGCGGCGGGCGGCGGGGCTCATCTTCATTTCGAGATCCGCAAATTTGGCGCCACAAATCCTTTTTCGCGGCTTAAAAGCGAATTCACGCTGGCGCAAAAAATTTCTTTTTTGGCAAATATACTGACGGAATGCACTGACAAAAACACATTGGCAAATTTCCTGGTAAACACTTATCCGGCGGAATTTACGGCCGCACAAGCGGCAAATATCGCCATGCCGGCCGCCATCGTTGCCCAAATGGCCCCCGCGGCGGCACCAATCGCGGGCGGCGCGCCGGCATCCGGTTTGTTTGTGGGCTCGCGGGGAACTTCCGTGGTCACTTTGCAAAATTTTTTGATAACCCAAAATAAAGGACCGGCCGCGATCAGCCTGGCCCGCACCGGCGCCACGGGCTACTTTGGATTGCTGACGCGCGACGCTTTAACCGAATACAATGCCGCAACCACAACCGCGCCCGCGAAAATGACCGCCGCCCAGATCAAAGCAAAAATCGCCGAAATCCAAGCCCTGATCATTTCCCTGCAAAAACAATTGCTGGAAATGCAATCTCAAGCCACATAGACAATGGTATTGGTATCGCCCGGTAGCAAGGAAGACGCCTTGAAAGCTGATATGCCCCGATTAAGATAACTTCCACGCGATCATTTTTCAACCAAAGCGATGACGATCGCTTAAGCGGCTTTTTTTTGTTAAAATATTTTAAACAGATGGAAAGCAACACGAACAATAAAAGCCGCGGCACTGGGGATTTTATCGGGATAAAAATATGTTTAAACGTCACGTAGGAAAACCCACAAAAATAAAAAAAGCGGTATACCTGTTGGCTTCCATGATCTTGGGAGTGCTTTTAAGCGTTATCGCCCACGGGCTGGTCGAGATCGGATACCTGAAATGGGCCATTGCCAACGGGCAAACAGTGGAATTTTACAACGGCTGCGCATTCTTGCCGGCAGTACAGGTCGCGATCATCGCCGCGGGGATAGCGGGCGGATTTTTTTTGGGCAAATTATGGTGGCGGATCATCTACGTGGACCGCGTTTGGGAGAAAAAATCATAAACTACCCCGCCGCAGAGCAGCGGGGTATTCCCTCCACTACGCTCCAGGAAAAGTTTGTTTAATACCTCCGCTCGCTTTGCTCGTTACGGGCTGGCATTCTACCCCCGCCAAGGCGGGGGTAGAATGCCAGATTAAATAAATTTTTTAATATTCCATGCTTAAGAAAGGCTTTACATTGATAGAATTGCTAGTGGTTATCGCTATCATCGGAATCATCTCGGGGATAGCGCTGGTGGCGTACGACGGCGCCACGGCAACCGCGCGCGACGCGCGGCGCAAGGCGGAACTTTCACAGGCCAAGCGTTTTTTTGTTTCCAACTGCTACATGCCCGCCGCTGGGCCCGGGGAATACGATATTTCGACGCTCATAAACGAGTTGAAAGGGAAGTATCCGCAATTTTCAACCCAGATGCCGGCAATGCCGCGCGATCCCAAAAAAAATGACGGCGATAACGCCTATTACAAATATGTCGTCTCAAGCGACGGCACAAAATGCGCCCTATATGCCAACCTGGAACGCGCCGCCGAACCGGTGACTTTAGCCAATATCACCGCCCCAACGCCGGGCGGCGGCACCGGAGTTTTCCAGGCCGCGGATAACGGCTGGAACGGAACAAATAAATTCTTCCAGGTCTCAAATTAGAACCGATGCGGACCGGCGGCAAACATCGATAATTTCTTTTGTAATAATTTGCTTTTAATGATTTTCAAGCTATATACAAAATAAGGAGGTGTGGTTTTGGCCGCAAAATATAAAAAATACGCCCTTAACTATTTGCAATCGATCGCCGAATACCTTAGGAGGGGGGACGGCAGCGTTAAAAAGCGCGATCCGGCAATGGTCGAGGCATTGATCAACATCATCGAAGCAAGCATTGAATCAGGAGGAATAGATAAGCTGAAAAGATACAATCCGGAGAAGAAAAACGTTGCCTTACTGGCGGAAGGAGCTCTTTTGCAAATGTTTCACGATATCGAAATGGAAAAAGCCAAATCCGGCGAGACCGTTTAACCTTTGGCATAGAAACCATTTTTTATTTACGCATCAAACCATCCCTTTGGCTCTGCCCCGGGATGGTTAATTTTGTAAATAGCCGGCATTAATGTATTTGACGATTTCCATGGATGCAATATTATGAAAATTATCAGCGATAACCAACAAAAACATATGGAAAACCAAACCATCAAACCAACCGGCTGCTGCGACATCTTTGATCCGGCGCCGTGGCAGGATAAGGAGATCATGTGGACCAATAAAGTGTTCGTTAAAGACCATGTAACGAGTTTTTTGCATATGCCGCTGAACATGGGCCAAATCATTACCAAAAATATGGCGCTGATCGAAAAAGCGGAGGCTAAGGCAGCACACCAATTGATGCTGACCGATGAAAAATCATTATGGGGCGCGGATATTTACATCGATGTGGCAAAAGATGTTCCGGGTGCCACCATGGCAAAACTGTCGGGCACATTTTTGACCAAGGTTTTTGAAGGGCCATACCAAAACGTAGGTAAATGGGCTCAGGAAATGGAAACCTACATCGAAAGCAAGGGTAAGCAGATAAAAAAACTTTATTTTTCCTACACCACTTGCCCGAAATGCGCCAAAGCCTACGGTAAAAATTACGTCGTGCTTTTCGCACTCGTTTAACGCGGCCAAACAATTAAAAACCAAAAAATATCCGCCGGTATAAAACCGGGTGGGTATTTTTTTGTTACGCGATCGCAATAAATTAATCGTAAATTAACTTGACTTTGAGTAGTAATTGTGTTAAAGACATAAAAGTTTACTTAACCAAATTATTTTATGAAAACGATCACGATAAACAAATCTGAAAAAAGAACCGGAAAAATCTTGGAAATTAAACAAGCGCCGCAAAAGATCGCGCCGCGGCAAAAACTCGTTCCGGGCAAAAGCCTTGAACAGATCCGCGTAGAAGCGGTAAAGCAACTGCAGGAGCTCGGGATATTAATCTAAACAATTTAAAAATTTAAAAACCGGCAATAGGCGACTATTGCCGGTTTTTAGATGCCAAGAAAGGATAATTAAAAGTTCGACATAGCCATGCATCCTTTCCAACCAAAGTAATATTTATTTGGCAATAAGCGGAATAAAATAAACTACCCCGGGGCAGAGCCCCGAAGTATTCTGGCGGGTAAATGAAAAACCTTTCAATTAATCGCGGGTTAAGCGGTTTTTTGTTATAATTAAGCAAATCAATAATCACCATATCCATGAATATAAAATTTTTTTTAGCGGCGGCGGTAATAATTGTTTTTGGCGGGATCGGTTTTTGGTTTTACCAATCTTCGACGGAACAAATCGCCAAGAAGGCGCCAAGCACGCCGAAATCAAGCTCGCTGGATCCGAAAAATGCCACATATTCGGTTGGAAACCAGGAAATAATGCTCGTTAACGGCATTTCGGAAACGCAAGCCGCGCCGGGCGCGGCGTCAAAAACCGTGACGCGGTACTTTGGCAACGAAGCGGCGGGAGATTTTAACGCGGACGGAAAAAACGATATCGCGTTCATCCTGACACAGGATAACGGCGGTGGCGGTATTTATTACTATCTTGCCGCCTTGGTAAGCGGAGCCGATGGATATATGGGGACCCAGGCCGTGCTTTTAGGCGACCGCATCGAGCCAATGACTACCGAATACCGCGACGGGGAAATAATTGCCAATTATATGGACCGGGTAGCCGGAGAACCCATGGACACTGCGCCATCGGTCGGCGTAAACAGATACTTCCTCATTGCCGACGACCAAATAAATGAAGTAACAAAGCAAGCAATGGGGGAGGCCGAGGCGCGCGCGCTCGCGGAATCGCTATGTATCAAAGGCGGGGAAGCGCTGGGCCGCGGTGTTTACAACGAAAATTCCAAAACCTGGTGGTTTGACGCCAATCTTAATGCCGCAAAACCCGGTTGCAATCCGGCCTGCGTTGTCAGCACCGAGACAAAGTCGGCCGAGATCAACTGGCGCTGCACCGGATTGCTCGTGCCCGGGGCCAATGGCACAAGTTCCAATCCCGTTGCCTGCACCATGGAAGCAAAAACCTGCCCCGACGGTTCCTCGGTGGGGCGGACCGGACCCAAGTGCGAATTTTCCCCCTGCCCGCAATTGATAAAATGCACAGCAGAATCACGCCAGGGAGACGTTTGCGCCCAAATCTATGATCCGGTATGCGCAACGGTACAGATCCAATGTATAAAAGCGCCCTGCAACCCGGTCAAGCAAACTTTTTCCAACGCATGCGAGGCCTGCCACAACCAACTGGTCCCGGGATACCTTGCCGGTGAATGCCCAAAATAAATCACCCATTCGCTTGATTTTCAAAAAAACCGGATCAAATCAAAAAAAGCTTAATTAATAATTATTTTATAAAAACATGCTGGGCGAAATCATATTATTCTTCTTGCTGTCGTTCGCTTTGGCGTACTTTTTGCCGAGCATTGTCGCAATTGCCAGGAAGAAAAAGAATGCCGTTGCAATCTTTATGTTGAATCTTTTTTTGGGCTGGTCTTTTGTGGGCTGGGTGGTCGCTTTGGTTTGGGCGCTGATGCGCGATGATGTAAATCAGGAGATAAAAGCGCCGCTATCGTAGGGGAAACGTAAACATCCTTGCGCGCAAACAAAAAAATATCGAAACCATGGGCGCAATGATCCGCGGCAATTGAGCGCGATCCACCCATTTATTAGGTTTGCCGCGCCAATTCAGTAAAATTTTAGGCACGTAAATTAAAGTTAATATTGACAAATAAGATTATATAATTTATTATCTAGTGTATAATAGCTTTAACTCACGCGGCGATGAAAGCGCAGGCACCCGAAAGCAGTCATCGCTGCTTTTTTTCATCACATTTCGCCGACACGACGTTCCGGCGGGCACGACCCCGGATCGCAATTTATATGTTTCCGGCAAATAATCGCAGCAAATCGACAGTTTTAAACAAACGCCTATGAATAATTTTGATAAAAATTGGAGAAGCGCGAAAAACAACATCTTCAGGCTCGAAGGCCGGGCGGAATACCGGGTGCCGGGAGAGCAGGAAAACATTGAAAAATGGAAAAAGGGCGAACTCGATATGAAAAATAACAAGGAATGGCAGGGATGGATGGGATCGCTGAAATCCGCGAAGGCAAAAGGGATCGCCACCAAGCGCGTGCGGGTGGTACCAAAACCATTGCCGGATTACATCAAATACGAGATCAGCTTATGGCAAGACCATTCCACCAAGAACGGGGAGGAATTATTTTTCATCAACAGCGAGGAATACCAGAAAATCGTTGCCGGGTGCGGCTTTAATCCCAAAGACTTCTGGCTTTTTGACGACAAAAAATTATTGATCCTGAATTACAGCCACAACGGCCAATTTTCCGGCGAAATATTGATCGCCGACGACGGCATGGCGAAAAGATATTGCGAACTTAAATCAAAACTGTTGCAAGGATCGATTTCCATGTCAACATTCATCAAAAAGGAAATGAAAGTAGGCTAGTAAAAAATCCCGGAATTAAAAGTTCCGGAATTTTTTTACAAAACGCCACGCCAAGGGAACAAGCTTACCAAATTAACACAAATTTAATATAAGAACGTATTAAATATAAACAGTAAGGAAAACAATAAAAACACCACGCTATGAAAACAATCACTCAAAGGAGCGGGGCAGGGCTAAAAACCAAAAGAATTACGCGGCAAAAAACCGCGGCAAAAAACGTTGTCACCGGCACGCGGCAAAAACTTGTTCCCGGTAAGAGCCTGGAACAAATACGCATTGAAGCGATAAGGCGGCTGGGGGAAATCGGAATTTTCATATAACAATTCCAACTCCACCGCCTCGTAAAAAACAAACCCGACGGCTCATTACCGGTTCGGGATGTTTTTTAGAGTTGTGATACTAAAATATCGCCAAAATGATATCATCAGATAAAGGAGAAGCTGATTCCGTAAAATCGGCGGGAATAAACGAAATAATCTAAAGGCATAATTTTAAAAAAATGAATTCACTTAAAGTGGTCAACATCAAATGCGGCGGTTGCGAAAATAATATCACCATGTCGCTCAAAAAAGCGGGCCTGAGCAATATTAATATAGATATCCCAAGCCAAACGGTATCTTTTGACGGAGATCCGGCGGCCGCGAAAAAAATCTTATCCTCCATGGGTTATCCCGAAGCCGGCAGCCCGGAGGCAAAAAGCCTGCTCAAGAAGGCAAAATCATACGGTTCCTGCATGATCGGCCGCATTAAAAAATAAACGCAAGAAATCGGTTTCTTAAATTTAAAAAATATGAATATATTCATCAATTGGTTAATTATGGCAATCGCAGTGGTATTTTCGGCTTACATCTTGCCCGGAGTGACGCTTTCCGGTTTTGGCGCCGCGCTACTGGCCGCGCTGGTCCTGGGGTTGATCAATGCGTTCATCAAGCCCTTGCTTTTGCTGCTAACCCTGCCGATCAACATCTTAACCCTGGGTTTATTCACGCTGGTCATCAACGCCGTGGTTATAATGATGGCATCGGCGATCGTACCGGGATTTAAAGTTGACGGTTTTTGGTACGCGATGCTTTTCAGTATCGTGCTTTCTTTCGTGCTTTATCTGATCAATAAGGCCAAATAATACCGGATTCGGATTCATTTTTTATCAAATCCCTAGATTTGAAATTGTTTTTTTGGTGCGATATGATAGAACAAACGCGGGAGGAATAAAGTGAATTTAATAACGAAAGTTTTCGCAGTCCTGCTCTTTTTGGCGCTACTGTGGTCGCTTTCCAACGACTGGCCGAATTCCGATATCTTCAGGATAAAATTCGGAATTCCGTAGTTCCAGATGCCTCATGGCCGATTGGTCCATAGGCATCTATTTTTTTTAAATAAACACCGACGATTCTCCGGCCTGCGGATAAAAAGAACCGGCGTTGTTGCCGGTCATTATTTTTCCCGTAAGGCACCAGTTACCAATATCGCACATGGATCGGATTCAACCCGCCGCCCTTAAAATAATATTCTTTACGCACTATCCAAACAATGACTTCGATGGCGGCGACGTAATAAAAAACCGGTTTCGCCAAAGGTACCATTACCAGAAATGAAGCCGCAAGAAGCAAATAAAGAATCATTTCAAACATTTCCGTACAAACAAACGGCAGGGCAACGTGAACCTGGCGTGCCGGATAACCGTTTATGGTGCCACTTCCAACAAATTCGTTGATATCTATAATCGCTTTTTTGGCCTTTTCTTTGTCTTTAAGGCGCAGCGACGCGCTCGTTAAAGTCCATTCCGCCCCTTTCAAAACGCAATCTAAATGGTCGCATTTATCCAACTCGCACGGCGTCTGCCATAAGCCTATCTGATCTTTGGACGATACGCCCTGGTAGTCAATATGATATACGCTAAATTTATAAACTCTTATTACATCATTTGCCAGAATATAAACCGTCATTTTGAGCACCTCTTTTTAGCGATCTTCAATCTTAGATAACATAGGCCGCCGCTATAGTCCACATAATGCAGTCTTTTATTATAAATATATACCGCCGTAAAAAAGGCACCAATTTGATGCCACTGCGACAATGAAAGCCCGATCTTATCGTTGCGCCAAATATAGATATCCATAAATGATTACGGCAGCCAGCCCGGTCAATCCGATCGGTTTCATCCGCGGGAACTTTTTTAAAGTGCGGAGAATTATTTGGTCATCGATACCCGAAAGCATCAACACCCGAACCATCATGATCGCATTTATCCCGAACGCCACGGCCGCGATCACCAACAATATGTTTTTGTCCAGCACCATTATTAACCACTCCATAGAATCGCGTGATTTGTGCGGCGAAACATTTTTTGCATTTTATCCGATTTCTTATTTATTTTAGGTTAAAATTACAAACTGGCTTAACTGATTGGCGGCCAATAAATTTTACGTGGTGCGCAATCCGATCAATTGCCTCAAAAGCTACCCATCGCAATCATCCCGTTTAACGTAAAATCAAGGACTGGAAACATGTAAATTCCGTGATATAGTATAAAAACAATTAAATATTGGTGACCTAGACCGTTGGATTCGTCCGACGGCATGGTCTTAAAGCGCGATAAACATAAAGATTCCATCATCAGGGGCCATGTTTATCGCGTCATATGGGAAAACTCGTATGCGGGCCGCAAGGCTCGGATTTCCTGGTAGTGGATTTTGTGTTTTTTAAAATAACGCCACTACAGGTGTTTTTTATAAAAAATCTAAAATCTAAAAAATATGCCGGAATTCAAGGACAACATTATTGGTTGCTTAGAAAAATATGGGGATTATATAGAAGCAAAAAAATGGTTTATTAATGCGAAAACCGAATTAAATGATTCAGATTTCAGTAAGCTTGTTGACGACGTTTTAAATAAATTTTTCGATAAAAATATTGAATCAGCATCTTTTGCGGGTCGTATTCAAGAAGAATTCTGTGAAGAATTCACTGGCTGGCAAAAAAGAAGAGTTGATGGACTAATCGAAAGAGTAATATTGCTTTTAAAACAATTTGATTTCCAAGGCGCAAAGAATTTTTATATAGAAAATGAAAAAATTATTCCAGCCGACAAATATTTTCTACTGGAAAGCCAATATAATGATATTTTTAGAGAAATTGAATCAAAAAAAAGAAATGAAGAACTGATGCGTACCCAGAAAGAAGAAGCTTTAAGAAGTTTGAAGCTATTGGGTAGGAAATACTGTATAGAAACTGAAAATATATTAGATACCCCGGCTTTAAAAAACATACTTAAAAAAATTGAAAACGGGGAAGACATTTCAACCGGTGATTATGATTGGCTAAAAGCCAACGGTCACTTAACTAGAGAAATTCAACTAGCTTATTATCGACAAGTTGCTAATAATTACTATAGGGATTTTCAAGAAAATGGCGATATTTGGAATCTCATTAAAGCGTGTTCAAACTACCGAAATGCTCGATTGCCAGAAATTGCGATAGAGGTCGCGTCAAAGTGCCCAAAAATGACTTCGGGAAAGGCTATGGCAGCGATTATGACAACGAAAGGTGGGGCCTACAGGGACCTACGCCAATTGTTACAAGCCAGGGAGTGTGCAAATGAAGCAATTCTAATTTCGTCAACATATCATCCATATACACTCCTTGGGGCGATATGTTTTGATGAAAAGGAATTCGAGGAAGGAGATTATTGTTTTAAAAAAGCTATTGAATTGGGCGCAAAATCATCCGATATAGACGCAGGTTCAAGAAAAATATTAAAAGCAAGGTTCACGCAAAGACCCGAAGAATATGATTGGTTGGCTGATTTTATGATTTTTTAGCCTCAATTATAATCTTGCGAACAAGTTTAATTCAATGGTTCAAACACGATATAATTCAATCGCCGCGATTTTATTGCCATTTACGATTTTCACGATAGGCTTGCTTGTTTTAAAACCAATTAATCAAAACACGTCCCAGAGTTATGTCGAGGCCGAGAAATCTCTTTTTAACGGTACCGGCAGTATAATTTTTATGAATGGCACCGCGAATTTAAATGTTCGGGTCTCGGAAACCCATGGAGGACTGGGAAAGCTATTTTTATTCGTTGATGACCAAAATCGAATAATAGATTCTCTTGCGGTAGAGAATATTAATATTGAAGGGCCGGATTATAGAATCATTAGCGGGGAAAAGCACGATTGGTTGGCGGTAAGAACAATTAACCAAAGCGGAACCGGTTATATAATGCACAAGGAGATACTATACACCATCAACGATCATGGAAATGTCCAAGAATTACTCTCATATCCCGTAGATGGTTTCATAAACACCATGTCGGATTATAACGATAAGGAATTATCAACGGAAATCATCCCCAGTGATAATGAGAGTTCCATAACTGCCACGTTCACAGTTAGAACTTGCTCCTCGTCGATTCCGTGTGAAAGCGTTAAGAGAACTGTCTTTTATGTTCAGGAAACTGGAAGTGACGGAAAAATGAGCTTTATCATTGACCCAACGAGATCCGAAATAACCGAGGAGCAAATTGATAATTTAATCTGATTTTTTTTGCGGCAAGATGACTATTATAATATGAAAAAATAAATTTGATTTGTTCTGGGGTTACGTTATATTAAATGAATCGCATCGGTTAGGATGAATGCCGATAAAACACGCCATTTTATGTTGCTTTTATCCTTCCATTTATCAATAACCAAAATTAAAGCGCAATTCCGCCCGGGGTTGCGTTTTGTTTATAAAATATGCCAACAACGAAACATTTAATTTCATACTGGATAAATAGAAAATGGCTGCTCTCACCGGCAACAAAGCTATTTACTATCAGCATGGCAATTCTCTTGTCGTTTATAACTATCAATAGCCCTATCGAGGCGGCGACAACCAATGGACTGACCGGATCTATCTCTAGTGACGGAACTATGATTACATACCACTTTGCTGGCAAGTTAGATGATCCGTTCGGCTCATTGCCAGCAGGTACGCTATTTACGGGATCGTTCAGTTACGCTGCCTCCCAACCAAACCTTAATACGGAGGATTTTTCCGCCTACAGAGGGGACTATCTTTATCATTCGATTTCGCTTACTTTTGGTAACATAACCGTTGCCGACAACGGCACCGGCGTTATCAATCTCTATGATCACGGTACTTACGAAGGCGTGGATCCGAACGGAAACCCCGGTACTTATCCGACCGATCTTTTTCATCTTTACACATACAACATGAATGGTAGTTTAGGTGGACTGACGCTTGCGCCAGGAGCTGGCATTCAGCTCGTACTACAAGACATTGCAGGAGTGGCGTGGCCAAGCACCGCGCTGCCAGGATCTGGATTAACCATGGCCAATTTGAGTGCTGGCGGTGCTACGTTCATTCAATTGCAAAGTACGCAAATTGGCTTGCCTCCGAATACGAACACAATAATTGCACGTGGATCTCTTTTTCCGTACATAACACCGGATATCTGTTCAAATGGCCAGTGCGCCCCAGTTTGTGGCAATGCTCACATTGAAAGTGGGGAGCATTGCGACGATGGGAATACTGCTAATGGAGATGGATGCTCCGCAACTTGCCAAATTGAACAAATCCAAACCCCTGTTAACGGCGGCTGGTCTGCTTGGTCGGCTTGCAGCGCAGCTTGCGGCGGAGGAACACAAACCAGAACCTGCACCAACCCAGCACCATCTAATGGGGGTACCAATTGCAGCGGGGTCAGTTACCAATCATGCAACACGCAAAAATGCGAGAATGGACAACCTTGCTCAATAAATAATAATTGCCAGAGCGGGGAATGCCAAAATGGGTTATGCACCAGCGAAAGCAGTCAAGCGCCTAGTTTAATCCAAGATTTAACGCTTAGTGATAATAATTTTGGCCAGGCGCACATCACTTGGACAAATCCAAGCGATTTGAATCTTAATGAGGTAAAAATAAAATGGCAGAAACCAAGATATCGCTATCTTCCGGGTGGAATAATGGTTCCGGTGTGGGATGGTGATGGGAATACTTCGGGAAACGAAGTAAATGGAGATATGGCGATCGATTGCAACAATGGGTCGGGGATTTCAAAAATATCAAATATTCGTAATGCGATAAACGATTGCGTTGTTACTTTTAAAAACGAAATAGATGAAATTTCTTTTGCTGTTTTCGCAAAAAATAATGCGGCTATATGGAATAACGAAGTAAATCTGGGGAAAAATTTCCAGACACTAGATATTACGACAAAAACTCCGGTAATTTTTATTCCAGGGTATATGGGTTCCGAACTCTCATATAAAGATTTCGATTTAAAAGCTTGGCCATCTGCTGCTTTGCCTGGCCTTAATAATCTGATAGAGGATATGAGATTTAATAATCAGGGACTCGATTATAAAAAAAATTTGGAGCCAACCGATATCATTAGGGAAGTACTAAATTTGGGTCCCATTCCAATAGGTACTGTCTACAAGGAATTAATCGATGGATTAAATGATAACAATTACTACGAAAACAATGGAAGCCTATTTGTGTTTCCTTACGATTGGCGTCAAGATAATATCATTTCGGCTAATAATTTAAAACAATTCATTGATAGAATTACTAATGAAAAATGCGGCAACGACGAGAAAATGAAAAATCGAGTTAAATTTGATATAGTGGCTCACAGCATGGGAGGAATCGTGTCGCGATTATATATAAACAATGAATCCGGAGGCGAAAGAATTCGAAAATTAATACTGATTGCTACACCTAATTTTGGCTCAGTTGATGCTTATCGACACTTGCATTTTCCAGTAATTTCTGGCGGATTAATTTTGAAGGGGATTACATGTATTAACGGTGAAGATACTCAAGGATTAGTTAAAAATTACCCATCTTCTTTTCAGTTACTTCCCTCTCAGGATTATTTCGATTTATATAACGGTTTTTTTATTGACAATTATGGCGATCAGCAAGACGGCCCACTGAAAGATTACGATGCAACATATAGTGGTAATCCTGATAGTAAACTTTTAGACATAAATAATTTTCTATTAAAAGACTCTGCGCACAGTGCTTATAACTTTCAAAATATTTTAGGGGATACACTAAAATTTAGTGGAGAAACCTATCTTATTGCTGGCTCCGGGACGCCTACTCTTGGAAGCATTGAAAAAAAACACAGTACCAAATGTTCGATGGAATCCGGATGTGGTTATGATTGGACCGGGTTACCAACGAATGGCGACGACACCGTGCCATTACGAAGTGCCACTCGTCTACAATCCGATGGACCAGTCAATGTTTTTCACGTCAAAGGAGTTCCTCATATGGATTTGCCTGCTAACGATAATGTCGTAGCTTTGGTTAATAAAATTATTAACGGAGAAACGGAAAATGATTTAAAAACTTTTACGGCTTCAAAAAGCAATAAAATTGCCGCAGAGGACGATGTAAGCGATGAACTCTTGTGCTCGATTGATGGCAATGGATGCAGAACGAATGTTGATTTTCGCGAAAATGAAGCTTTCCCTATGACGAATACGAGCGTAATATTTACCAAATCACCGGTTGAAATGCGTTTGCATAATTCGAAAGGGGAACTTATTGGGGCGGATGACAATGGAGTCATTCAAATGCCGCAGGGAACTAATTTTTTCAAACTTGGGGAAAATACAATCGCGTTTGTACCACGGGATGATACTTACACAATCGATTTAAAAGCGACAAGCGCCGGCAGTTTTGGGTTGGAAATTGATAACGTTAATGAAAACAATAATGTATTAAAATCGATAAGTTACGACAGCATATTGATTGCTGCCTCATCTACCGCGATTGTTATATACAATGGAGCCTCAGAAACTACTAATGAGTTCAAGGTTGATCAAAACGGCGACGGGGTTAAGGAAAACGAGATCCAACCAAGCATCGCAACGATTAATATTAAAGCCGTTTTAAAGAGTTTTTACGAGAATAGCGAAGGCACTTCCGTAATCTTTGACGCTTCGCAGTCAACATCAGCAAACACCATCACGAAATACGAGTGGGATTTTAATGGCGACGGGGTATACGAAACAACATCTAACGGCCCAACAACTAGCCACGCATGGAATGATGATCATCAAGGAAAGATGGGCTTGAAAATTACCGACAGCGAAGAACTTATCAGCACCTCGATTGCTGATGTTTCGATCAAAAACATGGCGCCAACAGTCGAAGCGAAGGAGGATATTGTTGTGCAAGCCGGAGACAGCGTGCAATTAAATGGAAGCTTCACTGATCCGGGGACGCTGGACACACATACGATCCATTGGGATTTTGGGGATGGGCAAACTTTTGACGGTTCATTAACGCCGACGCATACTTATTTTGCCAAGGGCAATTATATCGCAACGCTTACGGTTACTGATGATGATGGCGAGGTGGGGTCGGATACCGTTAATGTTAAAGTTAATCCAATACCGGCAGCAGTTAATTGCAATCCGGATGCATTGAATTTGGCAAGCAATGGGAATTGGATAACCTGCTATATTGAATTGCCCGCCAAGTATGATGTAAACAAAATCGACGGCGAGAAAACATTTCTGAATGGAGTGCCAGCGTATATCGGCAAAGAGGGATGGGCCAAAGCGGAAAGCAATACGGCAAACACAACAGATTTTGATGGAGATGGCATTTTGGAGCGGATGGTTAAATTCGACCGCCAATCAATCGCCGCCACAATAAAAGACGAGAATATTACGCTGTCACTGACGGGATCAATTTTATTTAATGGAGGTATGGCTGATTTTTCGGCCGAGCAAAACATTAACGAAATCAAAAGTCGCTAAAAAATAGAATCTGCTGAAACAAAACTAAACGCGATCGAAAAACAAAAGATAATCCTTCGGAGCTTGTTTTTTGATGGAAAACAGGCAATAATTGCATACGTAACAAATATTTCAACCCTTGCTTTTACCGTTTAACAAAATTAGAACAAGTTAACGGTTAGTAGTCATCGGTTAAAGGTTAATTCTATGTCTTTACACGTCGGAATCGTGGGCCTCCCGAATGTCGGAAAATCCACATTATTTAAAACCATCACCAAAAAGCAAGTAGACTGCGCCAATTACCCGTTCTGCACCATCGATCCGAACATCGGCGTGGTGGCGGTTAACGACGAGCGCGTGGACAAGCTCGCCGAACTGACAAAGTCGGAAAAGAAGATATTCACCACCGTGGAATTCGTGGATATCGCCGGCTTGGTCAAGGGAGCGTCCACCGGGGAAGGTCTGGGAAACAAGTTTTTGCAAAATATCCGGGAAACCGATGCGATTCTCTACATTTTACGCGCGTTTAAAAACGAAAAGATCGTAAATACCGAAAATTCCGTAGATCCGTTGCGGGATAAGGATATTCTGGACACCGAGCTGGCGTTAAAAGACATGGAGACGGCACAGAAACGGTTCGAGGCCGTCGAAAGCGAGGTGCGCGGCCGCAAACCGGGTGCCGCGGAAGAAATGGCCGTGCTGGTCAAAATTAAGCCTTTGCTGGAACAGGGCAAGATCCTGTCGGAGTTCGAATTCAACGCAGAAGAAAAAAAGATCATCGACCGCTGGCAGTTACTGACGATGAAACCGCGATTATATGTTTTAAACGGCGTTGAATCCGAGATCGATCCGGCAATATTGGATACGTTCAAAAAAAACAACTGGCCCTACATTATCATCGATATTTTGGGGGAAAACGAAGGCGAAGGGCTGACCGCCCAAGAAAAAGCCGATTTTGACCTGCCCAGCGGACAGAATCTGAATCTATTGATCAAAAAATCATACGAACTTTTGAATCTGATCACATTTTTCACCACCGGGCCGGATGAAACCCGCGCCTGGACACTGAAGAAGGGGAGCGCCGCGCCGCAAGCCGGAGGCGCGATCCATACCGACTTCGAAAAAAAGTTCATCCGCGCCGAAGTGGTGAACTGGCAGGATCTGCTGGACGTGGGAGGATTTAGCCAAGCCCGCGAGAAAGCTTTGATACGCACCGAGGGAAAGGAATACATCGTTGCCGACGGCGATGTGATCGAGATCAAAGCCAACGCTTGATTTTTGAAAATTTCTATGTTTTATAAAATAGCAAGGTTGATAAAATGACTGAACAAAAAGAAATAAGCGATTTCTTGCCTGCCGGCAATCGGTCATCGCCGCAAGCAGAGATGGATGTGGCCAAAGAAATTTTGGAAAAACCATCGGCCCATTGCCCATTACCAATATCGGCCGAACAATTAAACCGCCAAACTACCATTTAGCCATTTTTTTGTAAAAATAGGGAGGATGATAAATTGCCATTGCCGCTCAATTTAAGAATTGAATTGCGCCATATCGACAGAATGGTCGCAAGTATAGATTTGGCAAAAAGAGCCGCCAGAATGGATCAAATGAAGCAAAGTTGCAAAAGAATTTTGCGCGATCCCGAAATCGGTGCAAGAATAGCCTCTTTGAGAAGGGCAAGCGCCCGCCATACGGCATGGATGAATGTACCATTTAAGAGATAATTCCATATTCTCGATAATGGCTCTTTTTTTATACAAAAACTGCTATAATAAAATAAATTTAAAAACTATGGACAAACTACTAATTTACATTATTGCGATATTTTTGATCGGGGGAAGCGCGTATTTCATTTTGAAAAGCACCAAGTCTCAAGATATCCCGCAACCGGCCGCGCAAATAAACAGCTTCGAGGAATGTGCCGCTAAATATCCCGTAATGGAGTCTTATCCGCGGCAGTGCAACACGCCCGAAGGAAAACATTTCACGGAGAACATCGGCAATGCCAACGAATTGGCAGACCTGATCGTGGTTGATTCGCCGCGGCCCAACGAAACGATAAAATCACCAATAACGATCATTGGCAAAGCGCGCGGAACATGGTTTTTTGAAGCTTCATTCCCGATAAAGATCTACAAATACGGCACCAATACCGACGGTACTGCCGACATAAAGTCCTCCGAAATCGGCACCGGGATCGCGCAGGCGAAAAGCGATTGGATGACCCAAGATTTCGTGGAATTTTCCGCAACGATCGAGTTTACCAAGCCCGCGAATCCCGATGGCGCCATCGTTTTGATGAAAGATAATCCTTCCGGACTGGAAGAAAACGATAACCAGTTGTTAATTCCCGTCAAATTTTAAAAGCAAAAATATATTTTAACAAATTTTCCTCATTAAAATGAAAACAAGTATCATTTATTCGGAAAAATGTTTGCGATACGGAGGCATTGCCAACCCGGAAAATTCCGAGCGCGTTTCGGTTGCCTCGGGAATATTGAAGAAGAAAGGCTACGATTTTATCGAACCGATGCCGGCATACGACAGTGAAATCCTGCTTTGCCATGACGCGCAATATGTCGAAAGCGTTAAAAACGGGACAACTATCGATCCGGACACCATCGCCCACGATAATATCTACGAATACGCCAAATTGGCCGCGGGCGGAGCGGTCCAGGCGCTAAAAACCAACGGATTTTCGCTGATGCGGCCGCCGGGGCACCACTGCGGGATCAACGGAAAAGCGCTTGGCGCCGTTACCCGCGGATTTTGCTATTTCAACAACCTGGCCATCGCGGTGCGCGCGTCGGGCAAGGTCGCCGTGATCATCGATATCGACGGCCATCATGGCAACGGTACGCAAGAAATATTCGCCAACGACAAAAAAGTAACTTACATTTCGCTGCACCGGAAAAATGTTTTTCCGCAAACCGGAAGCCAGTCTTGCGGCAATTGCCATAATTATCCGCTGGAAGCCGATTGCGGCGGCAAAACATATCTAAAAACGCTGAAAGACGCGCTTTACGAAAGCGAGCACGACATAAAAACCGCCGAGATCGTCGCGGTGTCGGCGGGATTCGACACTCATCGGGGGGATTTGGTATCTTTGGGCCTGGAAAAGGACGATTTCCATGCCATCGGCAAAGAAATCCATAAATTGGGCAAACCGGCGTTTTTTGTTCTTGAAGGCGGCTACAACGGCCAGGATCTGGGCAACGATATCGACGCTTTATTGAAGGGATACGAAAATTAATTTAATATTGTGCGACATTGAGTTTCTATCAAAAAACCGCCAAACTGGCGGTTTTTTACGACACTTATTGTTATTTTTCCTTCATCCGGCGGCCGCTATGGAATTGGCGGTGTACGTCGCGCAAATGCTTATTGGTCACATGGGTATAGATCTGCGTAGTGATTATATTTTGATGGCCCAGAAATTCCTGGATCGTCCTCAGGTCAACGCCTTGCATCAAAAGATCGGTAGCCATCGAATGCCGCAGCGTGTGAGGAGTCGTAAACATCGGCACTCCGCCCAGGATCGCGCATTTTTTGACCAACCGTTCGATAGAGCGTCCCGTAAGGCGTCTTTCCGCGTTATCCGGCGTATGGAAGTTGATGAACAAGGCTTTTTCGGTCTTATCGCAATGGGCGTCGCGGATCTTGATGTATTTGGTGATCCAATCCAGCGCGCGGCTCGAGAAATAAACCGTGCGCGGGTGTTTGCCCTTGCCGATAATGCCAAGCTCCAATTCTTTGCCTTCTTTCAAGCTGACAAACTGCTCGCGGTTAAGACTTACCAGTTCGGCGATGCGCAGGCCGGTCGAAAAAAGCGATTCCAGTATCGCGCGGTCCCTGATGCCGGCCTCGGTGGCGGTATCGGACGCCAGCAACAATTTTTCGACCTGTTCCAGGCTGAGGAATTTTACGGTTTTTTCTTTTTTCACGTCACGCGGCAGGGATATCTTGTCCGCCGGCAAAGAAAGAATATCTTTGACCGTAAAATAGCCCAGCAAGGCCCGCAACGCGATCAAGTAGTAGTTCTGTGTGGCTTTTGATAATAAATGGCCCTGGAGGTCGTTAAAACGCGACAGATACACTCTGTAGGCCCAGATGTCGTCGCTGGTCAGCTCATGAGGCAGGATTTGCTCCTTTTGGGTGTCTTTGAGCCAAATGAGGAATTTTTGGAGGTAGCGCCGGTAGTTCTTCTGGGTGTTTTCCGAGAGGCCTTTTTCGATCTCGCAATAGTCAAGAAAATCGGGGATGAGCTTTATTATGGTTTTGTCGGATTTATTCATAAAACCTAGTTAAAGGCGGGAAGCCGCAAATTCGTTTTGAATGGAATAAAACGGGGTGATGATAATATTGATCGTTAGAATATAAAAAATAAAATAAAATTATTTATAAATTTATCGCGATCGAACAGTGTCCGCGCATTTTTTTATGATTTCCCGGCGGAGAAGTGGTCGGTACCTCTCCGGAAGGGGTGCCCGACCGGCGACAGGCGAAAATACCCAAATTTGCCCAAAAACCGGTTTTTGGCTTTATTTGCCGACACAACGTCGCTTAACCTATATTGTGCGACATTGATATAAGCTTATAATATGGCAGGTCTCGCGGCCTGTCAATTATCCCCTTACCAAGCCCTAAAACTTGGCAAGCCCCGCCGCCCATTGGCTGAGGTCGACAAAATATTTTTCTTTGACCACCAGATAGAGACTACCCAGGTCCCTCTTGGTATCTTGCACCTTGCGCGAAAACTCCTCCGACAACCCCGGCAGCCTCTTGGACGACTCCTCCTGCAGATAATTGGCCGCAGCGCCGACCTTTTGCCCGACTTGCGACATAAAATCATCGGGCACGAAAACTATGCCCAACACTATGAACAATGCCAAGAAGGCCAATTTGAGCGTCACTGTTATTATTCCCCGAACAATGTTTCCGTGCATGGAGATCCGGTTATAAGTTCTTTGGCGGCTTTGATCCTGTCGAGTGTTTTTTCCTTGCCCAAAACATCCGCCATCTCAAACGGCCCGATCGACATTTTCTGGCCGCACAATGCCACCCTCAATGGCCACAATAAATAACCTCGGTCCTTTTCCGGCAATCCGCGCGATAAATTGAATTCCGCGGAGCGCGGTAAAACTATTTGTTCCAAATTTTGCTTGGCCCAATCCCCCGTCTCTATTTTTGACAACAAATTTAACAATTCGTCAAGAGCAGCCTCGGTTTCCTTGGGCGTTACATCTTTCCATTTGAGCAAATCTTTTTCGTAAGTCAGCCGGCCGGCAAAGAAATAGCCGCAGCATTCGGAAATCTCGGAAAGCTTCTTTAAGCGTGATTGCTGGTATAAAACCACCTTTTTCAAGAAATCGAATTCAACGTGCTCCCCTGTTTGCCGGTTTATATATTTAATATTATCTCCGTCTTTTTGTTCAGCAATAAATCCCGCTTCCACGAAATAAGGCACGCACATTGCCGCCAATTTCTCCGGCGGTTGTTGGCGGATATAATAACCGTTCAAATAATCAAGGCGGACGGAATTGAAGATCGCTCCCCCTTTCTGGATCTTGGCAATCGAAAAATCACGCAAAAGCTCATCCATCGAATAAACCTCCTTTTCGGTTCCCGGATTCCATCCCAAAAACGCGATAAAATTGATCAGCGCCTCTTTTAAATATCCCTGGCGGCGGTATTCGGTCGTCCCGACCGCGCCGTGCCGCTTGGAAAGTTTACTCCTGTCGGTACCCATTACGATCGGCAAATGCGCGTATTCCGGCCGGGGCAACCCCAGCGCCTCCTGGACGAGAATCTGCTTGGGAGTGTTGGAAATATGATCCTCGCCGCGGATCACATGGGTAATACCCATCTCGAAATCATCCACCACGACCGTAAAATTATAAAGCGCGTTGTCCAGATCCCTGGCGATGACAAAGTCCCCGCCCAGCCCGGTATCAAATTCGATATCGCCGCGCACAAGATCGTCAAACTTTATTTTTTTACAAGCCGCGCGTAGCCGGATGACCGGCGCCTTCCCTGCCGCGATCATATCCTGAGCTTCCTTTTGGGTAATGCCGGCGCATTTTCCGGAATATATCGGCGCTTCCCCGCGCGACATCTGATATTGTTTCTGCGCTTCCAATTCATCCCGGGAACAAAAACAATAATAAGCCTTATCTTCCTCGATAAGTTTTTGCAAATAACGTTTATATATCTCCCCTCTTTGCGACTGGTAAACCGGCCCCTCGTCCCATTCAAGGCCAAGCCATTTGAGGCCATTGATGATATCATCGGCAAACTCGGTTTTGGACCGATCTTTATCGGTATCCTCCATCCGCAACACGATCGCACCACCGTTCTGGCGGGCGAAAAGATAATTGAAAAGCGCCATGCGCACCGTACCGACATGCATGTACCCCGTCGGCGACGGCGCCATCCTCACTCTTATTTTTTTATTGTTGTTATCCATCTGCTTTAATTTTAATCGGTTCCCATCCGTTTATTTGATCTCATTTCAAGCTCTCAATATCACCGATTCAAATATTTTACAATATAATCCGCAACAACGGCCCCGGCGTTCGGACGGGCAAATTGCGCCGCCGCTTCCGTCATCGCCGCCAATGTTTCCGGAGACGACAACAGGTCCTGCACTTTTTCCAGGAACAGATGCCTGGTAAAGTTATTTTCTTCCATTACCAGCGCCGCGCCCGTCTCGGCATAGGTGTAAGCGTTTTTTACCTGATGGTTCTGCGCCGCTTCCGGCAGAGGGATGAGAATACTGGGCTTTTTTACGGCCGCGATCTCAAAAATACTCCCCGCACCGGCACGGCTGATTATCAAATCGGCCGCCGCGTAAGCGTTCGCCAAAGTCCGCTCATCGGCAAACCCTATCGGATGGTAATAACTCAAAGCGTCGCCGGAAACGGTAATCTTGGACTCCTTGATAACCTGATCTATATTCCGCGGCCCGGTAAGATGAATCACCTCGTAATGATTAAGCATCTCTATTAATGCGTCCAATATTTTATCGTTTATCCGTTGCGCGCCCTGTGACCCGCCAAAGATGAAGATCACCGGCCGGCCGCCCTTGAGAGCGAAAGCCTTCACCGCCTCATCGCGCGATCCGGACAATAACTCTTTGCGCAACGGATTACCGGACACAATGATTTTTTGGGGAGGAAAGATCTCGGTCTTCGGAAAAGAAACGAATATGCCGCGGGCATATTTCGCCGTCTTTTGGCTGGCCAACCCGGGAACGATATCGGATTCCTGCAAAAAAACCGGGATGCCCAGGACCCATGCCGAAACCACCACCGGGAACGATCCGTACCCACCCTTTGACAATATAAGGTCGGGATTAATGAAAAAAAGCCAGAAAAAAGATTGTATAATGCCTATCGGAACCTTAACAACGGCATCGATCGCGTTCTGGATAACCGTCAGAGGATCCGAATAACGTCTTATCTTGCCCGAAAGGATGGTGCGCACCTTCACGCTTTCTTTCGAGAGCACCACTTTGCAAAAATTGTCCTTCGGCCCGAGATAGGAAAGTTGTATGCCCCCGGAATATTTACTCCGCAATTCACGGATCACCGCCGCGACAGGATAAATATGGCCGCCGGTACCGCCGCCTGTAAATAATATTTTCATTTTCTTGGATTTCTTAAATGATCACACAGCAAACCTATTAAATCATTATACGACATTTAATCGTATTTTAAAACAAAATTTGCCTATTGTGCCCGGCCCTGGCGCGAGATGTTTAAAATGAGACCGATCGCCGCCAGTTCCATCGCCACCGCCGTGCCGCCATAACTTATGAACGGCAGCGGCACGCCGCTAAGCGGAATCAGTCCCGTGGTCGAGGAAATATTTATCACCGACTGCAAGCATATCCAAATAACAATACCGCTGACAATAAGATTTTCGAATTTATCCCGGCTGAGCCGTGCGATCAAAAAACCGCGCCAGGCAAAAAGCACAAAAAGCGCCATCAACAAAAAACAGCCGACAAACCCGATCTCATGCGAATACGGTGCAAACACGGAATCGCCGATCAACTCGGGTAGTAATGTGTATTTCGACGACGAAGAGCCGAGCCCCTGCCCAAAAGCGCCACCCGAACCAACGATTATTAACGCTTGGTTTGATTGGAAACTTTTGCCAAGCGGATCGGTTTGCGGAGACAGCCAGGAAGAAAGCCGTTCAAGGCGGTAAGGCTCAAAGGCAACTAGCGCCGTAAGCAGCAATACTCCGGCGACTATCATGAACAGCGAATGACGGAATGGTGTGCCGGCCAGAAAATACATTCCGAAAGCTACCAGCGCCACTATTCCGAAAGTGCTCAGGTCGGGCTGTTTTATGAGTAAGGCCCCGATCAGGCTTACAACCATTAAAAAGGCCGCAAACGTGCTGCCAAAATTCTTTTTAACGGTTTTTTTATAGGATTTCGAGTCGTCAAACCTTGCGGCAAGCCAACTGGCAAGATAAATGATAAAAACCGGCTTTAAAACCTCGGATGGTTGTATCGTGGCAAAACCCAAATGGATCCATCTTTGCGCTCCACCGGCGGAAAAACCGATCCCCGGAATAAATATCATTATCAAAAGAAAAACCGATCCCAACAACATGAACGGCGCCATCTTCCGAAGCCAAATCAACGGTATTTTATACGCGATTACCGCCAGGATCATTCCCGGCAACACCCCCATTACCAGCTGGTGCCTGATCAAATAATAGCTATCCTGGTATTGCGATTGGGAAAACAACGCCGACGCACTAGAAAGGATCAGTACGCCCAAAACCATGATCGCCGAAATCGCCGCCAGTAAAAAAAAATCCGGTGATTTGGTTTGGTCCTTAACCATTATTTTTTTCTTTTAACGACAAATTCCCGGCTTCCGCGGCCAGACATTTTTTAAAACAATCGCCCCTATCGGCATAATCGCGGAAATTGCCAAAGCTTGCCGATGCCGCCGAAAGCAAACATATTTTCCCCTTCTCGGTTCCCGCGAGCGCCAATTTAGCGGCTTCCTCCATGGTTTCAACAAAATAAGGTTTCAATTCACCGAAACGCTCCATCCGATCGAGAGAGTGAGCCTGTTTTTCGACTTCATCCCATATCCTCCGGCCGGTGGTCGGAAAAAGCAATAATGTTTTTATGTCGCTGCCGAGAATCGCCACAGCCAATTTTTCGAATGGCTGATGGCGGTCAAAACCGCCGGCAACAAGCGTCTGTACCCGCCTCCCCAAGCCGGTTATAGCCGCCACTGCGCTCTCCTGAATGGTTGATAAAGAGTCATTGTAGCAATCAACACCATTAAAATTACCAACCAATTCCAAGCGATTATCTAAAGGCTTAAAATCGGCAATCGCTTGGTTAATAACGCCGTCGCCCACCCCCATAAGCCGGGCGATGATGGCGCCAATCTTGGCGTTCTCCAAATTGAAGCCGCCGATAAGGGCGGTTTTGCCCGAATATTGCCATTCGTATTCGTTGAACGCGATCTTCTTTGCCGCGGATTCCATGGCAATCGCGTTTACCTCCAAATTTCCGGAATTATAAATCAAATAATCATCTTCTGACTGATGGATAGCTATGTTAGCTTTTGCGCGAATATATTCTTTAAAGTCTTTGTAGTAATCAAGGTGTTCTGGATACATATTCAGCAGCACCGAAATATGGGGGCTTTTTTTAAGATCGTATAATTGATGCGCCGACAGCTCGCAAACAAAAAAACTGTCCTTATCCGCATTCTTTAGAAAAGAGAGCATCGGCGTGCCGATATTCCCCACCAGATCTACTTTTTTACCGGCTGCCTTCAGTATTTCATAAATTATCGACGAAGTGGTGCTCTTCCCCTTAGTCCCGGTTACCCCGATAATCGTTCCCGGGCACTGGTCGATGAATATCTCCGTCTGGGAAGTAATCTTGCCATTTGCGAAGGCTTGTTCTATTTCCGGAATATGGATTGGAATACCGGGAGTTTTAATGACAATATCGTAATCGTCAAGGCTTGCTAAATGATCTTTGCCGGAAATCACCTTTATGTCGGGATTTCCCGTGATCAAATCTTTGATCTCGGCGCTGAATTGGTCGCGTTCCGCCTTATCCGCGATACCGATTTCGGCGTCCGGGCAATTTTCCAAAAAAAACCGGAGGCTTACCGCCCCTTCCCTACCCAGCCCCAATATCAATATTTTTTTCCCGCGATATTTAGTCAGATTCATATTTTTAACCAAATTGAATCGTTTTCGGCAATTTTTAACTTGTTTGCCTAACTTGATCAGTCTTCAATTTTATTTTCAAAAGCCGCTTCTTTATTTATATATAATACCATAAAACGGTACCCCAAAAAAGACACTCAAAACCATTCGCCGCTACATATTTTGGTACAACCACCAAGCCAATTAAAAAAGGAGAGATGTGAATATCGCTTCCCTTAGCTGTTTTCGATAATATTATCAAAAACACTTAACGAAAGCGTTCCACAGAGCTCTCCTCTATTGTGCCGGACGCTTTTGGCGCCCAATAGCATGAGATAAGTTCCAACTCAGGTTTTTCCACGCAGAAACATAACGCATAAAATTGAAACGATCTTTCCTTTTTGTTGCGGAAATGTCATTTCACTTCGCTTCCTTTGAAAAAACTTTCAAAACCAATTTTGGAACCGTGAATTTTAAATGTACTCCTGCTGCTCACAAAAACCTTCCTCGCGCTCGCTTACTAACTCCTATCAGCAAACCATTCTCGCAAACCTTCTGCTTTCTACCTTCTGCTTTCTACCTTCTAACCCTTACTCGCTAAACTTACCTTTTTATTTTACCTCGGCATAATTATCTGTCAAATGAAGTTATCCACAGCCAAGGTTAAATCCCGGCGCGCGGATATTTTAGCATCGTTTTAATCTTATTTTAATGAAAATGCTAAATATTTTTAGCCAGCGCCGCAGCCAATCCTTTGGAAAGATTGTGCTTGTTGGTCCATGCCAAAAGGATTTTTTTTGACTGCGCCGCTATCCGCGGATATTTTGGCATGATATTTTTTTCAAAATATTCCAGCAAATACGGCCGATCGCCTTCGGCTTTGATCAAACTCAAATAAAACGCGGCGCGCATCTCTTCGAACGTGCCGACACATTCCATTGGTTTTTGCTCGGCCTGGCCAAGCAATTCCAACATGACCGGTAAAAGTTTTTCGTTTTCAAAAAGATCCGATCCGAAAATATTTACCGCGGCATCTTTGCCGATGAACGGATAAAGCATTGAAAATACCGAAAGGCATTTGGAACATTGGCCGCACCAGCCAACGGAACCGGCGGCGCGCGCCGCGATCGTAAACGGCTTGTTGCAACTCAAAAAAGACCCGAAATACTTGGGATAACCGGAAAATATCTTGGATATCTGGATTTCATAAAGAGGCCGCAAAAAACTGGCGTACTCTATATTCTTTGCCAGGTATTTAGCCGAATATTTACGGAATTTATTTTCGAATTCGAAAGTTTTCGAATATTGGTGGTTGATATTCTTTCCCAAATACTCAACATTGCCCTCGTTGGAACTTCGTTCCTGGGAGATTGCAACGTACCCATAATCGAACAATGCCGCCAAGCTGACTCCCAACACCGCTAAGACCGAAGAAAAGGGCGTGTGGCCGTTTAAAAAGCCCTGGGCGTTTATCTCAACGAGTTTCCGGTCGATTTTCCTCTCAATGTAAATATTATCCGTTCCGGCCGCCTTAACGACGCCCTTCAAAGGTATATTGGCATTGAGAGTAAACGTGGCAACATCTTTTTTAATCTGCTTTAGAACCCCCAGAGTCACCAGTGAATCCTTGCCGCCTCCCAGCGGCACCAGATACCGCCGTGAAAACCTTTTTGCAATGGTAACCGCTTTAACGGGTTTTTGCGCTTCAATTTTAAAATCAGGTTTTATGAACGGCAATTTATTTTCATAAAAAAACTGCCCCATGTTAAATATCAGGCTTTGCCAAAAATCAACCTGGAATTTATCCAAATAACCCGCTCTTATAACAATCGTCGGAGAACAAGCCGCCTTCCAATAAGAAGGAATTTCCGCAAGCCCCATGTTGAAAACCAAATTCGACACTGCCGCGCTACCCAGTGCGGCGATCCGCACCTCATCGATACCGTAAATGGTGATCGACGGACGGAATTCAATGCTGCCTATCCGGAAGCAAAAGCCAGCGGCCAAATCAGAGCCGGCAATCTTCCAATCATAACTTTCATAAACAAACTCCGGATATTTTTTTTGCAAAAAATCCAATTCCATTTGATAAACCCGCAAATTAACCGACCAGCCGTATGGCAACCCCGATCACGGCAAAGATTACGCCTAGCACCCAAAAACGCATCGTCACTTTATGGGCCGGCCATCCGATCGCCTCAAAATGATGGTGGATCGGCGTCGACAGCCAAAGTTTCTTTTTAAATATTTTCTTATAAATCAACTGCACGATCACAGATCCCGCCTCCAGTACCAACAAGCCCGCGATTATCGGCAACACCATCACCGAATCGGTCAGAAAAGCGACCACCGTCATTGTCGATGTCAGGCCCAAAACCCCGGTCTCCCCCATGTAAAATTTTGCCGGAGGAATATTGAACCATAAAAAAGAGAACAAGGATCCGCAAATTATCGCGCAGAATGTCGCAAGATCAGCTTTACCTTGGGAAAACGCGATCAGGGCGAACGCCGCGAATATCGACGCGAACGCACCGCCGGCCAAGCCGTCGATCCCGTCGATCACTCCCCCGGCCCATGCTGCCAGCATCACCGCCACAAACAAAGGCACATAAAACGCGCCGATCGCAACGTCGATACCCGAAGGAAAATTAAACAAAAGCGGAACATGCATCGTGGTGTAGCCAAGCTTATTATAGAACCACAAACCACCGATGAGGCCGATCAACGCCACAATCGCCATCCGGCGCTTGAAACTGATCCCGCCGCCAACATATTTTCCGCCGCCGTAAACCGTCAATACATCGTCAAAAAGCCCCACGAGCGATCCGGCCACCAAAGTGAACATCGGCAGCCAAACCTCGCGCCGCGAGAAAAAATCAAGCAAAGTAAACCACCACGGACGTGCCGCGCCAAGGCTCTGCCACACCTGCTCGGGAATATTGACCAGTCCCCAGACCGAGAATGTCACCAATAAAACGGAAACCCAGATAAGCAGGCCGCCGCCCCGGGGCACGGTGGTCTCGCGCACCTTATGGAGCGACAAAAAGACGGAAGCTTCCTCTCCGGTAATGGTTTTGTGCCGCGCGTTCTTCTTCCAGAACTTGACTCTGTTTAAAAACCTTATTAAAACCGGCGCCGCCAAAAAAGCGATCGCCGCGGTCAGCGAAGTAAACACAAGCATCCGGATAATGTTAAAGGTGAAAAATGTCATAGGCCCGAATTATTTGAATAATTGATCATTTTCTGCATTTCGACGACCCGGCTCTCCGGGGATACGGCACCGAGTAAAACGTTGATGTACCGGCGGTGCTTGGCGTTCTCGAAGACCAAGACCATGCATCCCCCCGCCTTCTCGGTGTATCCGGTCTTGCCGCCGATCAGCGCGTGCCCGTCCCAAAGGTTAAGGCTGAAAATCCCGTTCTCAGTAACATAGGGGCCGGCTTTAACGGAAAATGCGAATATCTCAGGATGCCTGTCTAGAACATACTTCACCAAAACGAGCAATTCGCCGGCGCTTGACAGGTTGGTCTTACCGTCATCGAGGTCCAAACCGTGAGGATTGTAAAACAACGTCTCGCCAATGCCCATTTGCGCCGCTTTTTGATTCATTGCCGCCACAAAACGATCCTCTCCCATGATCTCCGATAACGCGAACGCCGCGTCATTGCTCGAATAATAAAGCATTAAATTCAGCAATTGCCGCACGCTGTAAACTTCGCCGGGCTTTAAATTGCCGAATACGGGCACATCGTTCTGGCTCGCCGCGGCCCAACTGACCGCGACTTGTTTGTCCAAATTATAAAATTCCGGAGATTCAAAAACAACGACCGCCGTCATCAGCTTGGTGAGCGAAGCGATCGGCAACCGGTCTTCGGTATTTTTTTCATACACTGTCCGTTCCCTGCCCGTAGCGCCGATCCTCAACGAAATGGCCGATTTTGCGGCCAAATCCAAATTCTCCCGGCTCCGCGTCGCCGGAGTCGCGTAAACGATATCGTTCACCGGCTGCGAGATCTGGGCATACAAAAAATTCTCAAAACGGAACTGGCCGTCATTCACCGACAGCGAAAAAACGCCGCCTAAAATTACGGCGCTAAAAAAATACAAGATCTTTTTTGCGATATTTGCCGACGAGGACGCGGTATATTTTCCGCCGGAACGCGACTGGCGCGGCTTCGGAGCTGGGGAAGATTTGATCATACGATGTTTACGCCTGTTTTGCGGATGTTTTTTTAACGATCGCCAGGCCAAGTTCTTTGAGCTGCTGCTCGGAAACTTCCGACGGGGCCGACAACATCAGGTCGCGGTTGTCGCCGGTCTTGGGGAACGCGATCACCTCGCGGATGTTCGGCTCATTCAATACCACGGCCAGGAAACGATCGATACCGGGTGCCATTCCTCCATGCGGCGGGACTCCGTAAGCGAAAGCTTCGAAATAATGCCTGAACTTTTGCCGCGCCTCGGACTCGGGAACACCCACGATCTCGCAAACCGACTGGAACAGATCCATATTGGTATTGCGGATGCTGCCGCTGCCTAATTCGTAGCCGTTGGCCACCAAGTCGTATTGATAACCCAAAACCGTATCCGTGTGCGCGCGGAGCTCGGCCGCGTCCTCGGTTTGCGGCATGGTAAAGGGATGGTGCATCGCTTTCCATTTCTTGTCCCCGGGAAGCCACTCGAACATCGGAAAATCCACAATAAAACCGAAAGCAACTTCATTAGGATCGTTTTTATCTTTGCGCAGATCCGGTTTGTCGCTGCCGTATTTATCCTGCGCTTCTTGCCAGGTCAAACGCGGGAACGGCACTTGCGTGATGGTTTTTTCCGGGAAGATCGCCGCCATGATCGCGATATATAATTTTTCCGTAAGGTCAAGGATCTCTTTCTGGCTCATAAACGACATTTCCATGTCCAGCTGCGTGTGCTCGGCCTGCCGGTCGGCACGCGGATCTTCGTCGCGCATGCACCTTGCGATTTGGAAATAACGCTCGATGCCCGAGACCATCAACAATTGTTTGAATTGCTGCGGGCTTTGCGGTAACGCGTAAAAATTACCCGGCTCCGTCCTTGAGGGCACCAAAAATTCGCGGGCGCCTTCCGGGGTCGACTTGATAAGCATGGGGGTTTCCACCTCAACAAACCCCTCGGCGGTCAAAAACTGACGCATGAAATTGATAACCTTGTGGCGCACGATAAGATTTCTGTGCAACCGCGCGCGGCGCAGATCCAGATACCGGTATTTCAAACGGTGCTCTTCGGAAATTTCGTAACCGTCGCCGTCGATCGATATCGGCAGGGTTTCTGATTTGGAAAACACTTCCAACCCTTCGGCGAAAAGTTCGATCTTGCCGGTCTCGATCTGGTCGTTTACCATCGCCGCCGGACGTTCATTAACCGTTCCGGTAATCGCGACCACCCACTCGGACCGCACCTCTTTGGCGGTTTCGAAATCCTTGTTTTTGGGTATAAAAACGCTCTGGATGATCCCGCTCCGGTCGCGCAGATCAAAGAATATAACCTTTCCGTGGGCGCGCACGGTCTGGACCCAGCCGCAAACGCGGACGGTTTTCCCGATAAGGGCGGGCAGGTCCTTCACTAATGTACGCGGCAATTGATTTTCGTTTTCCATAAATATTGACTTGCTTATAAGTAATGTTTTTACGCCCGATGATCGCTGAATCTACAATTTTTGCCGGTACAATGCAACCCCGGGATACACTATGATCGCTTCCCCTGCTTACTCCCCGATTTGGGCCAGGATTCGACGATCAGGTCTTTTTTGGCCTTCAACGGCAGAAAACTATAAATTTCCTCGGTGATGAACGGCATGAACGGATGCAGCAACTTTAACGAATTCGCCAAAACATACATCAATACGGCCCTTGTGCCGTCCGCGTCGGATTTATTTTTCGGGTCATTGTTCTGGACCTTGGCGGCTTCGATGTAAACATCGCAGAATTCATGCCAGAAAAATTCATACAGATCGCGTATCGCGTGGCCGAATTCATATTTATTGATCCTTTTTTCGGTCGTGGCGATGATCTTATCCATCCCTTTTAATATCTCCCGGTCCGCTTTGGTGGTTGCAACCGGCTTTATAATTGCCGAATACAGTTTTTTACCGTCGCCAAGCTGGCCCAAAACAAACTTCGCCGCATTCCATATCTTGTTGCAAAATTTGCCTCCCGAAACCATCGTATCCTCGTTGAAATGAAGATCCTGCGATTCGGTTACCTGCCACGCCAAGCCAAACCGCGTCGCGTCGGTACCGTACTTCTCGATCAACATTATCGGATCGATGCCGGTTCCGAGCGATTTTGACATACGCCGGCCATCCTTGGTCAAGACCATGGCATTGATTATAACGCTTGAAAACGGCGCCTTCCCGGTAAATTCCATCGCGGAAAATACCATCCGCGTCACCCAGATACTGATAATATCCCTTCCCGTGGTAAGCACCGAAGTCGGAAAAAACTTTTTAAAATCCTTAGTTGCTTTGGGCCAGCCAAAAACCGCCAGTGGCCAAAGCGCCGAAGAAAACCAAGTATCGAATACATCTTCGGAGCGTACCGGCTGGCATTTTTTACATATCGGACAATTTTTGGACTCCCCTTTTGCCACAAAATATTTCTCAGGTTCGGTTTGACAAAACCACACCGGCAAACGCTGCCCCCACCACAACTGACGGGACAAACACCAATCTCGCGGTTCCATCAACCACGAGTAGTAAGTTTTTTCCCAGCGTTTGGGATGGAATTTCACCTTACCCGACTTTCCGGCCTTCATTGCCTTGGCGGCCAATTCATCCATTTTCAAAAACCACTGTTTTGACGGTATCAGCTGTATCCCCGCGTTGCAACGCGAGCATTTGGGCACTTGGTGCGTATAATCATCGATCTTCTCCATCAGACCCATCTGTGCCAGTTCCGCGACCACTTTATCGCGCGCTTCCGACGCCTTCAACCCGCGGTAAGCTTCGGGAACATTATCGTTCATCTTGCCCCGTTCGTTGATCACCGATATCATCGGCAATTTATGCCTTTGCCCGATCTGCCAATCATTGAGATCGTGAGCCGGAGTAACTTTTACCGCGCCCGTGCCAAAACCGATATCAATGATATTATCGGCAACAATGGGTATATTCCTGTTCGCGATCGGCAGAATAACCTGCTTACCGATAAGATCCTTATACCGCTTGTCTTTTGAATTGACCGCGACCGCGGTATCTCCAAGCATTGTTTCCGGGCGCGTCGTGGCAACGGTGATGAATTGATCGGCGGCTCCGGCCAGCGGATATTTCAAATACCAAAGCTTTGACGGTTCCTCAGCGTAATCAACTTCCAGATCGGAAATCGAAGTGCCGCAGCGCGGGCACCAATTGACCACCCGCTCGCCGCGATACACCCATCCGTTTTTATAATAATGTTCAAACGCAGTCTCAATGGCATCCACATAATCGGGATCCATCGTAAACTTAAGCCGCGACCAATCACAACTGGCCCCCATCGCCCGGATCTGGTTTAGAATGATATTGCCGTATTGCTCACGCCACTCCCAAGCCTTCTCAATGAATTTTTCACGGCCAAGATCGAAGCGGCTGACACCCTCCTTACGCAACTTCTTTTCAAGCGTGCTCTGCAAGCCGATGCTGGCATGGTCGGTACCGGGAATCCAGACCGTCGCGTCACCTTTCATGCGGTGATAACGGACAAGCGCGTCCTGGATCGTAATGTTTAAGGCATGGCCCATATGCAAAGTCCCGGTCACGTTTGGCGGCGGCAAAACCACCGAAAATGCTTTTTTTGACACGGATTTCCGCTTATCGGGATTAAAATAGCCTTTGCTTTCCCAATTTTCGTATGTCTTTTTTTCCGATTCTTTAGAATTGTAACGTATCGGTAATGTTTCCATAACAACAAAAAAATTTCTGATTACTTATACAAAATAGCACGCAATCCGCCAAAAATAAACCCCTCCGCGATTAACACAAAAATATCCCCGAATCGCGTGGTTTTTCTAATTTCGGCGCACCGGCACCGGGATAGAAACGGAATCCGCCTTGCTTGGGCCGGAATCCATCGGCAGTTCGATAACAAACTCACTGCCTTTGCCCCACCCGCCGGACTCGGCGCGGATGGTGCCGCCATTGTTAACAATCATTTGGGACGCCAGATATAAACCGATCCCCCGGCCATTGACGTTCACGTCTTTGGCTTTCGCGCCGCGCTCAAAAGTGCGGTTGAACAAGCCCTGGCGGTCTTTTTCGTTCATCCCGATTCCGGTGTCCGCCACCGAAATCCGCAACCGTCCCAAAATCGCGTTGACCGAAACCGTAACCCCGCCTTCCTGGGTATATTTAATGGCATTATCAACGATGTTGTAAACCGCTTCGCGTATTCCGCGGGAATCGATGGACACCCAAGGGATCGGCGCCATCGACGGGCGGAAATGCAAATAGATCTTTTTCAATTCCGCGGTTTTTTCCAGATCGGCAACCACTTCGCCGATAAGCTTTACCGCGTCCGCCGGCTCTTTCTCGGCCATGCCCTTGTTCATCTGGAAATGAGCCACATCCAAAAGGTCATTGACCAAATGGATCAATTTTTGGGTCGATTCGAGCGATGCGTCAACCTTATTCTTCACCTTGGCGGATATTTTCCCGTAACTGCCCTCGCTGATCAAGCTTAAATACCCTTGGACCACCGAAAGCGGACTGCGCAAATGATGCTGGGTGGAAAGCAAAAATTGCGTCTTGGCGCTATCCAGCCGCTTCAGCTCCGCCGCTAAAGCTTCGGCATCATGCCGCAGATCCCTTTCCCTCACCGCTACCATTTCCGCCTCTTCGCGCCGTATCTCCTCCTTGCGCATCGTTTGAATCAAATAATAACCAAAAATAAGAAATAGAAATAGAAATATTGATGACAGTATCTTAAAACTCATGCTTAGAACCATAAAAGGTGCTGCTACAAGAATTACGCTCATTGCGACTACTAAAATCTCCGTTGCTAATATTTTTATATTTAGCAAGTTATGCTTCAATATCGCATACGCTGAAACTATTGGAAAAATACAAAAAATTGCCGTTCCCAATACGTATATCTCCGATGGCAAATCAAAAACAGGTAAAAAATTAGTCGCCCCACCTAAAAAACCAATAATAATAAAAATCAAATAATAACCATTCCTTGTTCTTTCTAATTTTTCTGTAGAATTACGATACGATAGATAAATACTATAAATACCATAACAAAAAACTGAAACAAAGAAGACTACAAAATAATAATACACCTTGCCTGGATCGGGATAATATTCATATAAACCTTTTTTAACAACGCGACTTATAAAAAGTGAAGTGGTATTGGAAAGCAGAAAGAAAATAGTAAATACCCTAAGCGCTGTTAATATTTTTTTATTTTCTTTTTTTAGTAAGAACGCATTAGTAAAATCGAAAAAAAATAAAGGTATTAAAATTACCCCGATTCGCGTAACCCTATCCCAGATCAAAGCATCAAATATATAAAAACCAGTGAGTCTAGTGAATTGTCCAAAAATCCAAATCGAAATTGCAACCATAAACAACAACCACTTAATACCAAGACTCCTATTTGGCATTTTAAAAAAAACTAAAACACCTGATAGAAAAATAATTATCGTGCTTAACAAACAAGTTAATGCAAATATTTCCATAATTGCTACTAATAATTTATATAAGGTTTAAAATTATATTTTTTAGCAATGTTTATGATATTGTCCAGTTTCACCAATTCAATGTCGCCGACAGAATCACTTATCGCTCCCTCTGCACTCGATACCATTGTTTCGGTCAGGCAAGAAAAATTAACTCCCACAGGCAACCCAAAATCAAAACTAGAAACAATGCCTGGCGTTTCCATTAATGAACCCACTATAAATTTAACGTCAGGCCTTTTCTCCCTTAGCTCTACGTAACCATTTCGAGACTGAGTTACGTTATAAATAACAGCACCTTTTTTGACCATATCCGCATTAATCACTATTTTTTTATTCGTGGAAACAATAATAATCATATCTGCATCATTAACACCATTGATATCCGTCGTTACTTCCACAGGTCTAATTATATAATTTTTTTTATTAACAGCAGTTATCTCATCCTTTAAATTAGATAAGTGATCAATTGTTTTGCCGATAAGTGTAATTTTTTTAAAATTTTCCCTACAAACCCATTTTGAGATACCCTTCCCCACAAGATCGGTAGCGCCCAAAATAGCTATTTTAGCATTCTCGCAACGTACATTGTTCTTATTTAAAAAAATTTTAACTGCTTCTATAGCAACCGCTGCTGTCATAGTTCTCCCATTAACAACAGGTTTATTGAAATGCTTTCTCACTAAATCAAATCCTCCTTTTGTTATGTAAGAAGGGATTACTGCAAGCCCCAACAACCCAACCTCATTTTTTTTCGCTATTTTACACGCTTCCATCATACGCCAACGCGCCAACCATCTATATCTTAACATTTGCTCATCAGTCATTAAAATTCCAATCAAACAACCATCTATTTTTTTTCCATTAACCGTTTTTAATCCAATGACTCTTGAAGTAATTCTGGGTGGAAAAAAAAGACATACCAACTGTACTATATTTCCGGGAATTATTTTAAAAATTTTCGACACTCTTCTAATGTCGTCAAAATTTCTAGCATTTACCAAAAAAGCAAAATCATCCATGAGCTATAAGTTAAAGAACATTCAAAATGAGACTTATCAGCTTGCGGATCGTTGGCAGGTACATTACTACCGCCACGAAAATTATCACCAGAAAACCGATAATCAGGAAAGAATCCAATGATTTAAGCATGTTGTTTTTTTAATATTAACAATTTTTTCGAAAGTTCGTAAATATTCCCCGCGCCCATCACCAATAATATTTCTCCCCCCTTCACTTCGGACTTCAAAAGGCCGTAAATTTCTGTTTGAGGAACATACACCACCGATTCCTTGCCAACCGCTTTGACCAATTTTTGGCTACTTACTTTCTGGGAAATTTCGGCCGATTCGCGCCCGGCAACCTGATAAATATCGGTGACCATGATCTTGTCTACCGGCGCATCTTTGAGCGATTTTACGAATCCATCAAAAAGGAGATGGGTGCGGTAGGCCTGGTGCGGCTGGAAAACGCAAATGATCTTTTTTTTCGGCCATTTGGCCCGCGCCGCCTCCATGGTCAGTTTTATCTGCGTCGGATGGTGGCCGTAATCGGAAACCACAGTCACCTTCTTGCCACCGATCTCCCCTTTGCTCTCATCGAATCTCCTCCAGGATCCATGGTATTTCGCCAAAGAATAAAAAATAACTTCATCTTTGACGCCAAGCGTCTTTGCCACCGCGCGCGCCGCCAAACCGTTGGCAACATTATGTTCCCCGGGAATGCTCATTATTTTCCGCAATTCCCCGGCTTCGGCTTGTTTAACCGAATAACTTTCCAATGTCGGGCGTGGCGCCTCTAAAAGCGCCGCCACTTTGGCCGCGTTTACGTCGTCGCCACAGAACACAAGTTTCCCCGATGTCGGCAGATGCCCGGCGAATTCCCTAAACACCTCGACCAATTTCGCTTCGTTTTCGTAACATTCCATATGATCCATCTCGATATTGGTGATAACGGTTATCGCCGGCCAATAATTCAAAAAAGACCTTTCGTATTCGCACGCCTCAATGACCAAATATTCCGATTTTCCCGCACGGAAATTACTGTTCTTGAATTCCCTGACCTTGGTGCCCACGATCACCGTGGGATCAAGTTTGGCTTTGATCATGATCAGCGCGATCATTGCCGTGGTTGTGCTTTTGCCGTGAGCTCCCGCGACCGCGATGGTTTTATAGATTTTGGTCAGTTCCCCCAAGGCCTTAGGATAGCTCATCGTCTTGATACCCAACTCGCGCGCCTCCGTAAGTTCAGGATCAGCCTCTTTGACGGCCGGACTGTAAACAACCATATCCGGCCTAAGCTTTTTCAAGCTCTTGGAGCCGGTATGGATCTTGGCGCCCATCAGTTTTAAATCCTTGGTGATTTCCGATACCGCGATATCGGAGCCCGAAACCAACCACCCGCGCGAAAGATAATAGCGCGCCAATGCCGAAACCCCGATGCCGCCAATGCCGATGAAATGAATTTTGTTATGACCAACCTTCATGATTTTAATTATCTTGCCATCATTCTCCAAGCTTTATGCTTTCCAAAATAATATAATTCGGACCTCCCCGCTTCATTTCGCTTTCCATGACCTCGATCGAATCCACCAAAAAATTCCTCTTGATAGTTTCGTCAATTACCGGTATCTCTTCGGCTTCCATCATTTTCAATTCGGTCTGCTTTACGCGCGCCAAAGTGACATGCGGCGCAAAGGTACAATCCGTGGCGGTATCCGAATCGGCGCCCGCGAATTCATGGAGCGTATTTTCAAAATCCATTTGCAGCCTCCCCAACGTTCCCGATTTTTCTCCAACCGCCCATATCATCCTGGGAGGAAATTTCCTTAACGGCCCGTAGCATATCCGATTCAGCGTGATCTCGATCGGCTCGTGCCGCTTAACGACTTGGGCGGCAAGCGAGCAAATATCGCATATTTCCTCGTCGTTGGCATTGCCCAAATAATTCAAAGTAATGTGCAGATTTTCCGGCCGCGTCCATCTGGCTGGCAATTCAAGCCATTGGTCCTGATAAGCGCTCAGCTCATTTTGTAATTTCAGAGGCAAATTGATGGCAATAAATATCCGGTGTAAATTTTTCATAAAGTATTTTGTCCTCCATCTTTCTTAATCAAAATTATCGCACATTTTCATAATAAAATAAACTGCCTCGGGGCAGTGACCGAAGGCATTCCGGCAGGCGAATGGACGGCTCCGCCACGTGCTCGCCGGAGCTTTTAGCCAAGCAAATAATCAACCAACATGCTAATATGATAAAATAGAAAAACGGTGAAATTGAGGTACCAGAATTTTATTAAGCCCTGGAAGCTTGCAAAATTAACTAACAAGAATTATTTACCGTATAAAGATATATCCATACTGATCATCGAATACTATTCGAATATATATGTGATAATATTTTGCCAAGTAATCGATCAATAAACTACCCTGGGGCAAAGCCCCGGGGTATTCTGCAGTTGAATAAATTTGACAAAAAGCTTCTTGGCATCATAAAACATAAAGGTGCGCGCCGGCAAAGCCGCCGCCAAGCACCCAATTAATCGATACAAAACAAAAAACATGCAATTTACCATCCCGGGCCCTCTTAAAAATAATATTTATAATTTACTGCGCGATGCCGGATATCATTTTCAGCGTGAAGAAAAAGTGGCCGCTAAAACCGAGTATTCGTTTACCCGCCCCAAAAACGGATTTCCGCGTTTCCATATTTACGCGAAAATTTCCGGTAATGATTTGCTGGTAAATTTGCATTTGGACCAAAAAAAACCGGTATACGAAGGCGTAACCGCCCACTCCGGCGACTACGACGAACCGGTCGTGAAAAGAGAAATGGAAAGGATAATTCAAGCGCTCGAAAACTCCGGGCAATAACCATGGAACTATTATCAATAACGCCGGAAACCTTCCAAGGAATCGTTGAGATCGCCGCCAGGACTTTGAAAAAGGGTGGGGTTATCATCGCGCCGACGGATACTGTTTACGGTTTGGTCGCGGACGCCACCAACGAATCCGCCATGGCAAAAATTTACGGTATCAAAGAAAGGGAGCCTCAAAAGGCATTACCGATATTCGTGAAAAATATGGCGATGGCAAAAAAAATCGCCGCGATTTCACCAAAACAACAATATTACCTGGAGCAGAAATGGCCGGGAAAAACCACCGCGGTTTTGAAAAGAAATAACGGTTTGAAAATTTTCGGCGTAAACGGCGAAACCATCGCTTTGCGTATTCCGTTTTATCCGTTCATGAATTCGCTTTTGGAAACGTACAATCTGCCGCTGGCCGGCACGTCGGCCAATATTTCGGGATTTCCCGCGTCAACAAAAATCGACGACGTGCTGCGGCAGTTTGCGGATAAAAAAATCTTTCCGGATCTGGCGGTTAATGCCGGCGACCTGCCCGATTCGAAGCCATCGACAATAATCGATTTGACGCTTCCGGCAATTAAAATCATCCGCCCGTAACTTATATGGAAAACGTAAAACCAAAAAAAAATACTGCCGCGATAAACAAAAACCAGGAGCTTAAAATACTTTACGAAATAATCGAGACCATCAGTTACAATCTCGATCTCAAAGAGGTGTTGTCGCGCATCGTGAAAATAGTCAGCGGCGTTACGAAAGCCGACTCGTGCTTTTTGTATCTGATCGACGGTAACGACCTGGTTTTGCGCGCGTCATTGAATCCCAAACCTCTGGAGATCGGCAACATAAAATTAAAAACGAACGAAGGCATTACCGGCTGGGTGGCTAAAAACATTAAAACCGTGGCGATCGCCAAGGAGGCTTACAACGACCCGCGCTTTAAATTCGTTAACAGCCTGCCCGAAGACAAGTTCGAGGGATTCCTGTCGGTGCCGATCATCCACCGCGACAAGGCCATGGGAGTGATCAACGTGCAACACTCCAAACCGCGCGCGTATTCAAAAACAGAAATAATCTTATTCGAGCTGATCGCCAAAGCCACCGGCGGGGCGATCGACAATGCCATGCTTTTCTCGGAAAAAGAAGCTCTCAAGGAGGCTTTGGAAACCCGCAAGTTCATTGAAAAAGCGAAAGGAATATTGATGAAGGAATTTTCCGTCACCGAAGACGAGGCGTATAAATTGTTGCACAAAAAATCAATGGACAAACGCATCAGCATGAAAGATATCGCCAACGCGATCATCATATCGAGTGAATTCAAGAAATAATCAGGCGCCGAACAGGCGGAATAAAATCGCGAATTATCAAACAAAAAAACCGCCGAAGCGGTTTTTTTGTTAATCCGTATTTTTATTAAAATTCAAATTCTTTTACTTTTTCCCAGGTGTTTTCGTCGAGCACCGAAATCTTGCTGTCGCTGATCATATAAAGATAATCATTGATATAGATCGCTCTTTTTGGATTGATATCGCTAACCGCTTTGGCAAGGGATAACTTATTGTTCTCGTAAGAGAACACATAACCACCGTTGCCGCCCGGCATAAAGAATATTTCGTGCTGCTTGTCCATTAAAAACGCGTGATGGTTGTTAACGGCCTCGGACCAATGTTCGTCAAGTAAATATTTATCCATCTCCACCGGATTCGAGGGATCGCTCACGTTGAAATACGAAATTTTAACACTCGAATTCTCCATGCCGATACCGATTATCTTGTCCTTGTTCACCGGGTGCAAGTATCCCGAATATCCCGGGATCTTAAGTTCTCCGGCAAGCTTGGGATTCCGGGGATTGGCCAAATCGATCACATAGAAAGGATCGGTTTGGCGGAAAGTAACGATATATCCCTTGTCCTCGATAAACCGGGCCGAATAAATTTTTTCGGTTTTGCCAAGATCCGATACCGAACCAATGATATTCATCTGCCCGTCCAAAACGTAAACATCGCTGAATGTTTCCGAACGCGCGAACCAATTGCTGCCGATGGTGGTCGCGATCCTCAAATTGCCGTTATATTCATCGAGCGAAAATTGATTCAATGGTTGTCCCGGCACGGATCCGCTTGCCGCAAACCCCAAGTCCGATAATCTGATCTTTGCGATCGCCGTCCGGTCAATATTCCTTACGCGCGCCTTGCGATAGCTGGACAAGCGATTCTGGAATTCGTTGTTGAATTTTAACTGATCGTCGGAACTTAAGCCGTTCTTGTAATCCTGTAAAAGCGTATTGAATTCCGCCATCTTCGACGACGAGCTGATATCGTAACCGCTGACCCGGTTGATATTGTCTATCAACGAAGCGGGAACCAAATCCGCCATTTTTTCCTTCAATAATCCCACGTAAATGCCGAATTCGCTTTCGTATGCCGGATAAGTGACATAAAGATTATCCGCCGACATATAGATCACCGAAGTATAGCCGACACCCGCGAACGAAGTTCTTTTTTCCACGCTTCCGGTGGCCGCGTCGATCAAGAAAACACTGAAGGTTGAATTCACCGGCAATACCCTCTCCGGATGATAAATACTGCCGCAAGGTATGGTGATGCCGACTCCGCCAATGGACAATGGCCTTATCGGACAGGTATCGGAGCTGCCGATATTGGTCCTCGTGACCATGTATATCTTGCCGTTATAAAGGCGGGACCCGATAATCGAGCTGTTGCCTTCGGGCTTGATGGACCATTTTTGGATCGGATTCTGAGGATCGGCCACGTTAAACCCGGAAACTTCGCCGTTGGAAAATACCGTCAGTACGTTACCCGACAACAGCATATCGCCGCTCTTGGGAAGGACACCGTCAACCGCCATGCCGCTGACCGGCAACGCCTTGATGATCTTTGCTTGCGGTTGCTTGTAATAATAGCCGCTTTCATACTTGGCAGCTGACCCCGACGCCGTTGCCATCGGCATGATGCCGCCGCGGCCCCACCATGAGATCGGAGATGTGGGCGAATAATAAATTTCCTTGCCGTCGGTTTTGACGATATCCGGCTCATCGATACCGGCCACTTGGACATTGGTTTCCGAAACCCGGCCCACGACACTGTTCGCAACAGCAACAGATTCCGATTTCATCATATCGCTCGCACCACCCATGCCCGCGGAAGGAACCGCCATCGCCGATCCCGTCGTCCAGGTACCGCCGCCACTGCCTCCATAGCTTATGGAACCGTTTGATTCCTGAATCGCTTTTTTGAAATAATTCTTAAAATCATCCGCGGACGCGAAAGATTTAAAGTTTTCCGAACCGGTAACAACAACCGGCTTGGTGGAATTGTTTTTTAAATTGGTAATTCCTTGGGGACCGACCTTCAAACCGTTCCAAACGCCATACCAAACCGCGTAGAACGCCTTTACGGCATTTATCGTCTGGCTGCCGTAGTAACCGGTAATCCCGGCGGGAATCCCGAATCCCGATTCGATAAGGCACGACTGCAAATTGCTTACCGCTTCGCCTCTTTCGTACGCGCCCGCGGCGCCGAGCTTGGCGCGATCGCATCCGGACGCCTGGATCGTTAACGATGAACCGGCCAACAAAACAATCAAAGCCATGAGCATAAACAGAAAACCGTAGCGCCTATTTTTTTTATCCATTTTTTTATTTGGTAATAGTAAATTATATAATTACGGGATTTACTTTGCAAATTTCACTTAAAACTGATCCTGTGGTAAAATGGCGCATTGAGTACAATGAAGTGCCCAATCAGCAGACGGTGTCGTCTCCGAAGCGAAAGCAACGGAGTTTTTGTTTTTTCAGCCAGAATAAAAAATAAAAAACATGATCCATGAAGAAATAATCGAATTATGCAAGAAAAACGGCGCCACGATGATCGACCTTAAATTTGTCGATCTGCCCGGAAGCTGGCAGCATTTTACCGTGCCGATCGACCAATTCAACGAAAACATATTTACCGAGGGCATCGGTTTTGACGGATCATCCATCCGCGGATTTACCGCCATAGAAGCCAGCGACTTGGTACTCTTGCCCGACGCGAAAACATTTCATATCGATGCGTTCGCCCAAAAACCCGTCGGAAGCCTGATCTGCGACGCATACGAACCGGGCCTTAAAAAACGTTTTCCAAACGATCCCCGCGCCATCGCGCAAAGAGCTGAGGCCTGCCTAAAATCCGGAAATATTGCCGATACCGCGTATTTTGGCCCGGAACCGGAATTTTTTATCTTTGACCGGGTGGAATTCGGCACCGGTCAAAACCACTCGTTCCATCGCGTTGAATCAAGCGAAGCGAATTGGTACGAAAATGGCGATTGCGACGGATCCGGATATAAAATACGGAACAAGGAAGGCTATTTACCGGTCGCGCCAACAGACCGGACGCTGGATATCCGCCGCGAAATGGTGGCGGAATTAAAACGCCTGGGCATTGAGGTTGAAAAAGAACACCACGAAGTTGCCACCGCGGGCCAAGCGGAAATCGACATAAAATACGACACGCTGCTGTCGCAAGCCGACAAGCTCATGATCTTTAAATACACGGTAAAAAATATTGCCCGGCGCTTTGGTAAAACCGCGACATTCATGCCCAAACCCCTGTTTGGCGACAACGGCTCAGGCATGCACACGCATATTTCGCTTTGGAATGGCGCGACTCCCCTTTTTTACGATCCGCAAGGCTATGCGGGGTTGAGCCAAACCGCTTTGTGGTTTATCGGCGGATTACTTGCTCATGGAAAATCGTTAATGGCTCTGGTGGCGCCAACGACAAACTCATACAAAAGGCTCGTGCCGGGATTCGAAGCGCCAACCAATTTGGCATATTCGGCCCGTAACCGCTCCGCCGCGATCCGCATCCCGATGTACAGTTCGTCGCCCGCTTCTAAAAGGATCGAATTCCGTCCCGCCGACGCCTCCTGCAATCCTTATCTGGCATTTTCGGCAATGCTTCTGGCCGGTTTGGACGGCATTATTAAAAAAATCGACCCGGGCAAACCGGCGAACGGAAATATTTACAAACTTGGTAATGGTAACGCCATCCCCCAGGTTCCGGGATCGCTCGAAGAAAGCCTCGAAGCATTGGAAAAAGATAATGAATATCTATTCGCCGGTAATGTTTTTTTAAAAGAATTCATTGCCACCTGGATCGATTATAAAAAAACGGCCGAATACGACGCTATTCGGAAGCAACCGACTCCGGCGGAATTTAACCTGTATTACGATATATAGGAGGCAAGTTAAAATAAGCGCGAAAAGGCGGGGCGATCCCCGTCTTTTCGTATCTGGCGCATATATATTCATTAGCGGTCGCGAGTTGCAATTTATCGTAAATGAGACAAAAAAATATTCAGTACTTATCAATACTCAAACGCCGCAAACAAAAATTTCTTGGTTGATAAAAAAACGCATTAATCAAAATATATTCCAGCCGGTATTCCCCGCCGAGGTAGAACCAAAGGATGCTTCTTTGGAACATATCAATGCTTTCGGATCACTTTCCCAAAAATTAATTTTTCGGCGGGAACGGAATCGATATTCCCTTTAAGGAATTTTCATTCCATCGGTTCCAAGGGCAAGGCCATGGTCTTCCTTGGAATAAAATTCTACCGCAAGGCATAAGCAGATGCACGTATCGAAACGCAAAAAATATTTTTTTAAAGCACGCACATGTGGAAAACTTTAATTTTACTTTTTTTTAAAACTTGATATAATGATTGATACTATAAAAAAAATGAAACAAAAAAATTTCAAATTGCTGCCCGTTCTGGTTTCCGTATTTTTGTTCTCGGTTTTACTTTGCGCCGCGATCTATGCTTGGAGCGAGCCCATTGTTGTCCCGACCGGCGGAAACATCAATGCGCCGATAAACACCGGCGCATTGACGCAAACCAAAAACGGCAATTTCAACATTATGGGCATGATGGGAATCGGAACCGCCAGCCCGTCGCAAAAATTTGAAGTTGCCGGCAACGTTAAAGGCAGCGGCCTATGCATTGGCAACGCCTGCTGTACCAATTGGACCGAATGCGTCTCTCTTGGCGGCGGGAATAGCTGCAGGGCCATCGGCGCCAATTGCAATTCAAACGCCAATTGTTGCTCTTCTGTTTGTACCAACAACCTCTGCGCCGACAACAGCCAAACGGGCTGCAGGGCCATCGGGACGGTCTGTGGCGCGAACACCGATTGTTGCTCGTCGATTTGCGCAAGCGGCACCTGCGCCAACGGAGACTGCAAAACAACAGGAACCGCCTGCGGTACTAATTCGGAATGCTGCACCTCGCTTTGCAGCGCCGGTACCTGTGCGATTCCATCCGTTTGCCAAGCGAACGGAACCGCTTGCAGCGCCGATTCGGCCTGCTGTTCGTCATCATGCGCCGGAGGTATCTGTTCCGGGGGCGCGTCGTGTAAAGATTCTTTGATCGCCTGCTCTTCAAACGAGGTGTGCTGCTCGGGCGTCTGCTCAAGCGGCTATTGCACCAATTATTACCCATGCGGCAAGCCATCGCCGGCAGGAATAAAACAAATCTTTACGACCAGCGGCCTATATAATGGCTACGCGTTTACCGCGAACCGTGAAGATCTGGCCGACGCAAAATGCCAGGACACCGCCTATAACGCCAAATTGACGCCGAAAAGCAGCACCCACGGTAAAACCGGAGCAACATTCAAAGCAATGGTCTACCTTGGCGCAAGACAAATCAATACTATCCTGGCTTCGGGAAACGAATTTCGTAATCCCAAAAAGAACGGCTCTGTTTGCGACCTGGTCCCGGTGGCGAGCAATGCCAGCGATTTCTTCTCGGCGGAAGGCGGCAGCTATCTGATGAACGCGATTTCCAACGATGAAACCGGCAGGCCTATAACTTCCGGAACGACCGTTTGGACCAATTACAAGGCCAATAGCAACCCCCTGGACGACACGTACGCGAGCTGGACATGCACCGGGAACTCCAATTATCGCAATGTAGGGAATTTCAGAAATGTTTGCCATGAAAACGGCTACTATCTGCAAAGGTATTACTACAACGACAGGTCTTATGAAAACTGCGAAGAAGGCCAGCATTGGTATGGCAATCCAAATCAAAAAAACGCGACTTGGGCTTATCAAAACAAGGTTTACTTTATTGGTTACGGCATGTACAACAATGGAACAAATTATCCGCACGACGCTTGCATTAACCTGAATCGAGCGCTTTATTGCGTAGAACAATAACGTAAACCAAATATAATGAGTAAAATCAACATCATAATCTTGGTCATGGCGGCGAATTTAGTTTTATTGGATTTTGTGGCGCTAAGCAACAATACGGCCGAGCCCGTTGAAACAAACTCGGCGAAAATCGAATTGCAAAACAAAGATTTTGCCATTCAGGAAAAAACTCCCGTACCTGCCAACCGCATCAGCATCAATGATTTGCTGGCCATGAAAGCGCCTGTAACATGCACCGCCCAGGTCGAGATTGGAAACCAAAAAGCGACGGTTAAAGCATATGTCGCCGACGGTAACGCAAGAACCGATTCGAAAGATATTATCGGAGGGGAGGAAAAAACAACCTACGCGATATTCTCGAAAGACGGCTATCGCTATACTTGGCCATCGTTAAAAGACCCGGACAAGGGACATAAAATCAATATCGCGACGATCACCGAAAAAAGACCGGAATCGTTGGGTGACAGCCAAAATTTCGGCCTGGAAGCTAAATGGGATTTTGATTGCGATCCATACGACTCGGATGGTTCGGAATTCCTCGCGCCGGCCGAAATTTCTTTTGAGGATCTGACCGAGGAAACGATAGAAATGATCGACAATGAAAAAATAAATCCGGTTACCGATTTAGCCAAATAATTATTTTGTTTCGCGGATACATTGATTTATATTTACCGCGTTGATCGCGACGGCAGCCGCTGTGCGGCGCGATACCGGAAAAAGAATATTTGTCCCAATTGAATCGCCACGCCGACCTGTGGTAAATTTATTGGAATCTTTAAAATAGCCTCGCTCAAATTAAAAATCCGGATGTCTCCGGATTTTTAATTTGAGCTTTTTCCGATCAATTTTGCGCGGATGTTATTTCCTTAACGCGGCACTTATCCTCTGCACAGCGGTAATATTGCAAAGAACCGCCAAAATCGCCAACAAATAAACAACCCACTCTTTTGAATAGCCTAAAAGTGCCAGAATTGCCGTAAAAATCAATATCCTTTCGCCGCGGGACATCAACCCGCCCTTCAGTTCGGCATCGGCCAGTCCCTTTTCCTTGGCCGCGGCTTTGGCATATGTGGTCATCGTCGAACCGAACAATACTAAAAATATCCATACACATCCCGGCAGGTAAAATTGCGGCAACTCGACAAACAACAGCCCAAACAGCAATATCGCTTCCACGTAACGGTCGGCAATGGTATCACAATACGCGCCTTTTTTGGTCGACAACCCCTTTAAACGCGCCACCGCGCCATCAACAAAATCCATTCCCGCGGCCAAAACAAAAAATATCAGCGACAGCCGATAGTTGCCGGTAAATAAAAAATAAGCGCATGCCAGAGCGAAAAATATCGAAAAAATAGTATATTGGTTCGGGGAAAACGGAAGAACCGCGAATATTTTCGCGGTTCTCGCCTCGATACCCCTAAACCAATCCCGGTGAAGATCAAGCATTTTTATTTGATTAACGTTCCCGCTTGTCGTTGACAAACTCCTGCACCATTTCAAAGGCCTCGGCATCGGTATACTGTACCGGAGGATGCTTCATGAAATACGCCGACGGGCTCAATAACGGGCCGCCAACACCCCGGTCTTTGGCTAATTTTACCATTCTTACCGCATCGATCACAACTCCCGCGGAGTTCGGCGAATCTTCCACCGACAAGCGCAGCTCAATCTCGACCGGCACATCGCCAAATTTCCGGCCTTCAATGCGGATAAAACATATTTTGTTATCCTTCAAGAACGGCACCCAATCCGAAGGCCCGATATGAAGATTGTCATAGCTCAGGCGTTTCCCTAATTGCGATTCCACGCTTTCCGTCTTGGAAACTTTTTTGGACTTCAAACGGTCGCGCGACAACATGTTCAAAAAGTCGGTATTGCCGCCGAAATTCAGCTGATAGGAACGGTCGATGGCCACGCCGCGGTTGGCAAAAAGCTTGCTCAACGTGCGGTGCACGATCGTTGCCCCCACTTGGGATTTGATATCGTCGCCAATGCAAGGAATGTTCTTCTCTTTGAACTTATCGCCCCAAACCTTGTCCGAAACGATGAATATCGGCATACAATTCACGAATCCGCAATCCGCGTCCAACGCCGCCTGGGCGTAAAATTCCGCAGCTTTTTGCGAACCCACCGGCATATAGCTCACCAAAACATCGGCTTTCGCCTTTTTGAGCTCATTGGCCACGTTTACCGGGTCCAACTTGGCAACGACAAATGTTTGGTTTTCCGGATAATCCTTCATGTGGTCGGCGACGCCGTCCAAAACCGGGGCCATTTGCACTTTCACGCCCGTTTCGGGAATATCTTTACAAAATATCTTGGTACAATTGGGCAGGGCGAAAATCGCCTCCGAAACATCTTTGCCCACTTTGCGCTCGTCGACATCGAACGCCGCGACGATCTCGATATCGCCCACCGCGTACTCACCCACTACATTATGCATCAATCCCGGCACCGGCTCATCGTCCTTGCCGATAAATTTATAGTATGTGATCCCCTGCACCAGACTGGAACAACAATTGCCGATCCCGGCGATCGCCAAGCGCACTTTCCTCCTTCCGTTCGTATTTGTACTTTCTGCCATATTTTTTGTAGAATGTATTTATTAGTATTTTACATTATGTAACTATTTTACCACCGTAAAATAGCATGTCAAGAAAACCCCTTATTTGGCCGTAGAAATAAAAAAGCCCCGACAATATAAAAAAATATAATGTTTGCCGGAAGCTCTACTGCTTTTTAGGTCCCATCAGCTTAAGCTGCAGCCTATCGAAAGCCCTCTCTACTTTTATTCCGGAACCAATGACGAACACGTCATCGCCCACGATTGCCCCAGACGAATTCGTGGCTACTAAATGGTTCCCGAGCTCATCCTCTACGATCAGAATGTGACCCACTCCCAGATTTATGGGTGCTACGGCCTTGGCTTTGGCGTTAAGCACCACAGCACCGAGAAGATTATCGAGGATAACTCCACTGTCTCCGCCTGCCGCTTTTGCTGAAGCCGCGTTCTCAATTGCCGCCCAGACTGCTGCCACTCTGCTGTTGTTCTCCGCCGATAAGGCTAAGATCTCTCCAATAGCTCCGGTATCGATTACTCCGGTTACCTTCCCTTTTAATTCCTTATCAAACATTTGTTTGACCTCCGCTACACAAATAACATTTAATAATTTTATTGTCAATATGCTGCCGATCCAACGTTTGATAAAATCCAATACTACCGACAATCTGTGGCTTTATATCCTGGCAACCCTCGATAAAAAGCCGCTTTACGGTTGGGAAATACCCGATATCATCGAGCAAAAATTCGGTTTCCGGCCCGGCAAGATAACGCCTTACCGCGTCTTTTACCGCCTCGAAGCCGAGGGATTCGCGAAAAGCGCCACCTCGGATCGCCGCCGCACGTATGAAATAACGGCAAAGGGCCGCGACGAACTTAAAAAAGCCACCGCATTCTACAAAGAAACTCTTAAAAAATTATCCTGACCTCATGGAAAACAAGGAAATCGCCGACAAATTCATGGAAATCGCCGCGTTGCTCGAGATTAAGGGTGGCGAATCGTACCGCATCTGGGCCTACAAAAAGGCGGCGGCGGTTTTGTCGGCTTTGGACATAAACGTTAAAGAGCTTTACGAAAACACCAAAGTCAAGAAAAATTTTAAAATTCCGGGCATCGGCGTAAAAAATCTCGATAAGATCAAGGAATATATAAAATCGGGAAAAATAAAACGTCTGGAAGAGATCAAAAAGGAAACCGCCGTGCGCCAGGTCGTGACTTATTTCTTTGAGACCAAAGGAGTGACGCTAGACGAATTGAAACAAAACGCCCGCAAGCAGGATATTGTGTATTCGCGGTATACGAAGCCCGCCAAGCAGCTGATCGAGCTGGCGGGGTCGGTGGAAGCCGCCAAGGAAGCGATTAAAAAGGTGGCGGACTGGGCGAATTCCAGAAAACTCGACTATGCGATCGAAACGGTTTTCAAAAAATGGCTGGAGCTGGATAAGCTGAAGCCCAAAGATATCGTCAAGAAACCGTTCTACCGCAACGACCCGATGGTTTGGTCGGAAAACCGCAAAAAGTGGTATGTCATCGCCAATGGCGGCGACTGGCTGGAATATTGCGACAAGGAGGATAAGATCGAATGGCGGATAGTTGACTAAAACCGACAATTAAGTTAAAAATAAGTGTCGGATTTTAAGAAATATTCAATACTCAATTTTCAATTTTCAAAAAAATCAGTAAACAATATTTAAAGGCGGATCGCGTTTGTTTGAATATTGCAAACTGGTTATTTTTTGCAAATTGGTGTTTGCATATTGAATATCGGCCAATACAATGTTGAATTATTTTGATTTGCGCAAAGGCATAATATTTATTCTGGACGGCCAGCCCTACGAAGTGCTGGAATTCCAGCAGATCATCAAGGCGCAGGATGCCACCGTGATCCGCACCAAGGTCAAAAATCTGATAACCGGCAAAGTCGTGGACCGCACTTTCCACAAAGGCGATTCCTTCGAAGAAACCGAAAGTGAAAAAACGCAGGTTAAATTCATTTACAATAATCGCGGCAAATACGTTTTTTGCTGGATAAGCGATTCCTCGAAAAGATTCGAGCTGGCCGAAGAAAAAATTGGCGGCGGCGCGCGTTTTTTAACGCCGAACACCGTTTTGGACGGATTGGTCTACGATGGCCAGGTGATCAACATCACCTTGCCGATCAAAGTCCAACTGAAGGTCAAAGAAGCGGCGCCGGGACTTAAAGGCAACCGCGCGCAGTCGGGCACCAAAGCCGTGGTGTTGGAAACCGGCGCAACGATCCAAGCCCCCTTGTTCGTGGAACAGGGAGACATCCTTGAAGTCAACACCGAAACCGGCGAATACACGAAGAGAATATAAGGAAATCTTTAACTGTTAACCATTAACCGTTACTGAATGTAAAAAACACGGGCAATCCCGCGTTTTTTGTTTCTCGCAACTTAACTGACCATAACGACACCAACTGTCGCGATTAATGCCGCTAAAATTTTTTTTATCAAATTGTCTCTTTCACCAAGGAATATTGCCGCTAAAATAACCGTCAGCACTATTGCCGACTGAAGTATCGGACCCAATTGGGAAACATCGGCGCCAATAGTGATCGCGTGATAATCCGCAACCGTCGCGATCGAATAAAATACGCACAAAACGGTCATTTTACGCAAAAAAGAAAAATTAAAAATCGGCTTTAGTTCGAACAGCAGCTTAGGCCTCATTGCCAACAACGCAACGGCGGGAAAAAAGAAAGCAATAACCGAATAAGAAAGCATGTCCGCATAACGCAGCACATAGCCATCGTTAGTAAAAGCCGTGCCCCAAAAAAACGCGGCGGCAAGCGCGTAAACAATCCCCGCGCCAGCACCCTTTTTTACCGCTCCATTCAAAGAGACCAAAAATACACCCGCAAAAATGAGGAGCGCACCCATAATTTTTTCCGGATTGAGCGTTTCCCCAAGGAATATCGATGCGGTTAAGATAGTCCAAATCGCGCGCGTCGAAAAAACAATAACGACTTCGGATGCCGGCGATTTTTGAAACGCTTTAAACAGAAAATAAGTACCCGCCGCATAAAAAAACGACATTATCAAAATATTGATCCATATTCCTTGCAATGGCGGCATGGAAAAACCATTGATAGCCGCAACGATCCCGATCAAGATCGAGCACAAAATTTGGAATACAAAGGAATAAGCGAAAGCATCACTTTTTTCATCTTTAAGCAATACCCTTTCGATAATATTCGCGCCCGCGATCCCGACAACCCCGATTAAGGCAAATAAAAGCCAAGTCATAATAGTTTTATCTTATTCTCTTTTACAAAAAATATCATTGATATCGCCACCGCGGTCAGCGCCGCCGACAAATAAAATGGGGCTTCCATCCCCCATTTGTCCCAAATAAACCCGGCGGCAATTGATGCCGGCAGCGCGCATAAACCCGTAACCAGCTGGAATATTCCCAGGCTGCCGGCGCGGTAAATTGCCGGGGAAAGCTCGGAAACAAATGTTGCCTGGATCGTATCTATCGCGGCGCGATGCAAACCATAAACGATAAAAATCGCGATTATCGCCCACCATGACCGCGCAAAAACGCTTCCCAAGCACACCGCCAGCCACAAACCGTAAGCAATCGCCATTACGGCTTTCCGGCTTTTCAATTTATCGGACAACCGTCCGAAAGGCAAAGACGCGACCGATGCCACAAACGTAAACAATAGATACAAAACAGGGATTTGGTAGATCGCAAAGCCGAACTTATTGGCAAAAACCAGCAAAAAAGAATACGAAAACGCGCCCAAGGAAAAAATAGCGCTCAGAAACAAAAACAATCCGAAATTGGCATCGATATCTTTTAAGCGCAGCCCTTTGCATATCTTGCGATCCGGATCGCGGCGCCGGTCTTTGACCGCAAAAAAAATGATCGCCGCGCCGATCACCGAAGGCACGGCGGCAATAAAAAACATATACCGATAGTCGATCAAATTTATCAAGCTGATCGACAAAATTATCCCGACCACCGCCCCCAAGTTGTCAAAAGTCCTCAGGAAACCGAAGTTTCCTCCCCTGTTACTGTCCGTCGACGAATCGGCGATCATCGCGTCGCGCGGCGCCCCGCGCATCTTGCCCGCACGGTCAAGTATCCGAAACGGGATCAGCCACTGCCACGTCATCGATAAAGCATAGCCGACGCGGGACGACGCTCCGAACAAATACCCTATCCAGACAAAGATCTTGCGTTTGCCCATTTTATCCGACCAATAACCGGAAACCGCTTGCGATATCGAAACGATCGCGTCGCCCAAGCCATCAATAAGGCCAAGGACCTGCATATTGGCACCGGTAAACGAAGTTACGAAAAGCGGCCAGATCGGCGCGATGATATCCGAGCCCATATCATTCAAAAACGACGCCAGCGCGAATGTTTTCAGTTCCTTGCGGTTATTCTTGCCTTCCATAATGGATAGCCCCGCTTTTGGCGGGGCGGTAACTCAATATTCGTTTACTTCAATGTTATTCTTCTCCGGCAGCCGCCTTTTTATCCTTTTTTTCTTTTTTAGGCTGCTTTTTGGCATCGCCATCGCTGCCACCCCTCATCTGGATGATCTTTTCCATAAGCCCGGTCATTGCCGCGAAACCCAACGAAAACGACGCGATCTTGTTTTTAGCCTCAACTACGGTATTTTTGATCTCGTTCTCGATCGCGACGATCCGCTGCAGGATCTTAATACTGTAAATTATCACTATCGCCAGGATACTTATCGACATTAAAAAAAAGATCGATCCCGTAACGTAAAAAAATGTTTCCGCCATGAATGGTTGTTGTTATATTTAAACTTGATATTTCTATTTTGAAGCAATTGGCCTTACCCGTCAAGCAAACAAAAGCCGCGGCATATTGCCGCGGCTTTTGTTTTTGTATCATTAATTAGAAATCGAATATTTCCCCCAATAAACTTTTTTTATGCTTCTTATACCCGTGCTTATCGATATAATAATCGTTGCCATAACCCTGTTGCGGCATCTGCTGGTAACCCTGCTGAGGCATTGGCTGCTGTTGCGCCGGCTGCATCGGCTGGGCTTGCGCCGGCGCCTGCTGTTGTGCCGGCGCGGATCTTTCGATTATCTTATCCAGTTCGCCCCGGTCGAGCCATACGCCACGGCACTGCGGACAATAATCGATCTCGACCCCTTGCCGGTCAGACATCACCAAATCAACATTGCATATTGGACATTTCATGTTTTTGTTTATTATTATGCTTTACATTAGCCTGATTATACTAATACCGCTTTAAATTGGCAAATATTACAGAAGGTTAAAATAGCGTCTATAAAAATACCGCTTGGCCACTTCAACGATCGCCAAATATCCGATCACGATCAGCGCGATAATCGCGGCCAAATGCAATGGCATTGGCTGGAATTTAAAGAACCTGCCGATCTCGGTATACGGGATCAGCCACCCGATCGCCACGCAAGCGAAAGTGCTCGCCATCAAATACTTGCTGGCCCGGCTTTGGACAAACGGAACCCCTCTTGTGCGAATAATGTGTATCACCAGCACCTGGGTAGCCAACGATTCCATGAACCATCCTGTCTGAAACATCGGCTCCGATGCCGCGAATAAATTGTAAAGTACGAAAAATGTCAGAAAATCGAACACCGAGCTGATCGGCCCGAAAAAATACATGAATTTCTTTATGAATTCCAAATTCCAGCGGCGCGGTTTTTCCAGCCAGTCATTATCAACATTATCCGCCGGGATGGTGACTTGCGAAAGGTCATATAAAAAGTTATTCAGCAATATCTGGATCGGCAGCATCGGCAAAAACGGTAAAAATACCACCGCGCCCGCCGCGGAGAACATATTTCCGAAGTTTGAGCTGAGGCCCATCATGACATACTTCATCGTGTTGCCAAAAACACGCCTTCCTTCGATAACGCCATCTTTTAAAACCGCCAGATCCTTTTGCGTCAAAACGATATCGGCCGCTTCTTTGGCAACGTCAACCGCGTTGTTCACCGATATTCCCACATCAGCCGCCTTCAATGACGGTGCGTCATTGATCCCATCGCCCATGTAACCGACAACATTACCGCGCGATCTTAACGCGGCGATAATGCGGTTTTTCTGGATTGGCGAACAACGGGCAAAAATTGTGACACCCGCCGCTTTCATTTGCAGCGCCTGGTCGGTCAATCGGTCGATCTCCTGGCCAGTGATCGAACCCTTAATCTCCAAATCCGTGTCCCGGCAAATTTTTGAGGTAACAAGCTCGTTATCGCCGGTAATGATCTTCATCTCAATGCCGATCTTGCGCAAACCGCCCAGAATATCCTTGATTCCCGCTTTGGGCGGATCAAAAAACGAAATAAATCCCACTAATTCCAGATCCCCTTCATCTTCCTTGGAATAAACGGCTTTCGCCTGCCTGATCTTTTTAACCGCAACGGCCAACACCCGATTGCCCCCCTCGCTCAAAGCGTGATATTGTTTTTGCGCCTGCGAACGCCCCTCGCCGGTGAATTTTTTGCGCGCCCCGTCAACCCGGAAAAATCCGCATTTGGAAAAAACCGATTCCGGACTTCCTTTCGTAACCAGCAAATGCCGGTTCTTTTCCGCGACGACCACGCTCATCAAGCGGCGCTCGAAATCAAACGGCAACTCATCGATCTTTTCATACTCGGCAACGGATATCTTTTTGAATTCCAACAACGCCTTATCCAGCGGGTTCTCGATACCGGTTTCGTAATAGCTGTTGATATAAGCGTTGCGCAAAACATCCTCCGATGTTTCACCGTTGATATCGGTATAGGTCACCAGCGCAATCTTGTTTTCCGTAAGCGTACCGGTTTTGTCGGTGCATAGGATATCCATGCTGCCAAAACTCGGAATCGCGCTTAATTTTTTAACGATCACTCCTTTCTTTGACATTCTCATGGAACCGCGCGCCATTGTCACGGAAACAATCATGGGCAAAAGTTCCGGGGTCAGGCCAACCGCGATCGCGATGGAAAATAAAAACGACTGGATGACGCGGTATTGGAATTGCTCGCCGCTGCCCAGGTGCCGCAACACATTGAAAAGGAATATGAAAAGCACCAAATACAACACGACGCGGGCAATAAATATCCCGAATTTGGCCGTGCCGATCTCAAAATCGCTTTTCGGCGACGGCTTGGCGAGCGCGGAATATATCTTGCCGAATTCGGTATCCCGGCCGGTGCGCACAACAACCGCCAACGCCTCCCCGCTGATCACGCTGGTACCGAAAAACAACATATTGCTCCCGGGATCGCCGCCGGAAACCAATTTTTCCGCCTTTTCGCACGGGAAAGATTCCCCGGTCAGCGCCGATTGGTCAGCAAAAAGGTCTTTTGATGAAATTATCCGCGCGTCCGCCGGTACCAGGTCGCCGGCATTAAAACAAACGATATCGCCCGGAACGATATCTGCGGTCTTCATTTCCCGTTTTTTACCGGCACGAATGACGCACGCGGTCATTTTGACGCTTTCCTTAAGTTTCTTGGCCGCCTGCCCGGCGCTGTATTCTTCAAAAAAATCAAGCGCGACACTGAACACGGCCATCAATGAAATGATCACCGCGCTGGCAATATCCCCCATGAATGCCGAAATACCCGATGCCGCCAGCAAGATAACGATCAGCGGATTTTTAAAATATGAAAGAAATTCCCAAATAATGCGAGATTCCTTGGCCTGGGCGATCTCGTTATGGCCGTAAATCGCAATGCGGGCCTCGGCTTCAAGCGGCGTTAACCCTTGTAAATTGGTTTTCAGCATCGCCAGCGCTTCCGGCGCGCTTTTCAATGAAAAATCGGTTTGATTATTTTTTATATTAGGCTCCATGATCAAGTATATATTTTAATATGTATTTCGCTGGCCGTAGTCTGAAAGCACGACCAGCGGCCAAAGGATGTTTACTTTGGAATCATCATTCCATCGGTTCCCCGGGCAAGCCCGGGGTCTACCTCGGAATTAAAAACTTATATATTTATATTCCATTATACCAATATTTAACAGATGCGCACCACCACAAAAACACCGCCGGAAATATCCGCGGTCATATGCAAAAATTATTTTAAAACCAAAAACCGCCTCGCGGCGGCTTTCGATCCCGGAAAACTAAAATTCGGCCTTCTCTTCACTTTTCCGCGTGCGGTTTTATGCTTGTGAGTTGAGCATAGCTTAAAAAAATATTAAAGCTCCAAAAAAAAATGGAGCTATGCCTGCTTTTTGGTTATTAATTCAGATATTTTTACGACTGCGATTATGAACCGCGCAAACACTTCCATAACACCCGCCAACGGCTCATCTAAAACTATTAGCTGGTTTCCGGCCCAAGGCAACAACTTGGCGTAGCCGCCTTCCAAGACAACAGACCATTTTAACTCCCTGCCTTCTCCACCGATAGTTAAGCGCTGCTCATTAAGTCCTTCAAGAACTACGGCAACAGGTTCAATGTGTTTTCTGTCAATGAAGATCTCGAACGGCGCTTCCTTGGTTTTCCTGAAAATGATCGGACTGATTCCAAGGCTCAACAGCGAGTCAGCAACCGCTACGATCGCTTGGGGGACATCACTCATTTCTTCCAGTTTCTTTTCCGTCTCGCCATTTTCCATGCCGAGCCTATGTCGATAAGTCTTTGCCATAATATACCTCAGCCAATATTCTAACACTATATTAATTATATGTCAATCAAAATCTCCACCAAAACTACCATTTCATACAATCAAAAAACCGCCTCGCGGCGGCTTTCGATCCCGGAAAACTAAAATTCGGCCTTCTCTTCACTTTTCCTTATGCGGTTTTTGCATCCGCAAACGCAATCATCGGCGCATTTGCAGCAATGATAGCAAAGCGTCGTGTCGCAAGAACAGCAATCCTCGGTGATTTCCAGCGACATTCCACACTCGCGGCACTTGTCGGCATCTTCTTCAATGATATCTTGTTCCATATTTTTAAAACTTATCGACTAGCTCTTTATTGGGTATATTTTGACAAATATAATTTAAATTATCAATTAAACGGCAGCAATTTTAAAACAAAAACCGCCTCACGGCGGTTTTCGAAATCGCAAATATTAATTCTGCCAGATGCTCTTGGTCAATCTCCAGCCGTATTTGGCCACCAATAACAGGATCAGGGCGTAAATAATATACTGGAGCAGGTTGAATAAGAACCCTACCAAATTGACGCTGATATTCTGGATCGCCTCATTGACCTGGCCAGTCGATTCCCTGATGGCAACGCCCCATGAATCATTTAAATTCTGCCAATTGATAATGCTATCCTTGGTGATGTTTACGGAAAAATAAGTATAACCCAAGCGATCGAGCTGCTGGGATTTAGAGCTTTGGATCATATCCAGCTGGGAGTTTATATTGATCCGCTGCTGTGCCAACCGTTCGATGGTGCTTATCTTGCTGTCAATCGCTCTCGCCAAGTTGGTAACGTCCCTTGCGCCGGTCGCGACTTGCGCCACTTCATCATAGGAAATGATCGCTTTACCGAGAGTCTCGTCGATCGATGCTAATTTTTTCTGTAAAATATCGATCTCGCTGGTATAGTCGTTTACCTGGCTCTGGATCGTATAAGTGTTGCCGGCCAGCTCCCTGGGTTTCATACCTTTAAGAAGCGCCAATATCTCGTCGGTCTTTTCCCGTGTCACCTTGAATGTGTAGTTGCAGCCATAGCTGTACTCGCGGGCGCTCTCGAAAATGACATCTTCGCGTACTTTCAGACCGCTGACCGTCGCGCACGCGCTTTCAAGTTGGCGGGTTTTGATCGTGGCGTCATACTCGGCCACCTCGAATTTTTCCGCCTGGCTGCCGGATGATGGCGCATTATCTTGGAGATAAGAAGAGTCCTCGCTTACCATCATTTCGGACTCCGCGTTCCTCGACGACAGTGACAAATCGGGTAAACCGATGGAGCGAGACGCCATCATGGGCGCACTCATGGAAACGCCGGAGTCATATGACGCATTCTTTGAATAACCGATTGATTGCGATCTTCCCGAAAACGATCCGAACAGCGAGCCGATAAGAGAAAACGCGATATAAATAACGATTATCACCAAAATCGCCAAACCGGCGGTCTTCAATATCGGCTTCGCTTTAAGATTCAGGTTTTGCAATAACGGCATATGGTTTTTTTATTATTATACTTTAATTTTACCATCATAATTACGCCATTTGCAAACTGACAAAATCCGTAAAAAATATACTAAAAAAGGCCGAGGTCAATGCGCAAACCCCAAGCCACACTAAGGTTCTATTTCTCGGGTTTCCAGGGGCTTTGCCAATTCCAACCCCATTGTCCGGGCGACATGTTCAACCGCAACTCCGAGACACTCCGAACCCTTCTCAAAGGACTGAACATCGTCACCGCACCATGTAATCGCTAAAATGGTGCCTGAATCTACCCCGACGGGTATCATTATTTTATCCGCCTTCTTCTGAAACCCGTAATCATTTCCGCAATATCTGATGCTGAACATAAACCCTCCTATTGTCCGGTTTGATCGTTGGCCACAATATTACACGTTTTTAATTTTTTTGCCAATATTCCTCCAATCGATAATTAAAAAAACAATTCAAACGTATCGTATCAGACACAAACTTAAAACCACCCATTAGCGAGCGGTTTTAAAATTAAAGAGTACGCGGATTATTTGTTTTTAAGATCCAGGTAATTTTTCATCACCGCCGCGACCGCGTCGGCGACATAATAACCGGCAAAATATTGCAGATGCACGCCGTCGGAAGTGCGGATCAATCTTTTATTGCCGTTCTTGTCCAAAAGCGAGTCGGTATAATTACCGTTCTTATCGCTCAACAGATCCCATGTGGAAATATAGTGCGCATTGGGATATTTTTTGACCTCTTCCTCGTAAAGCGAATTGATATGTTTCATCGTAGCCGCAAGTTTCGTATTTTTCATCACCGGGACGCCGATCACAAAAATTTCCGTTTTCGCAGTCGTAAAAATATCCAGCATCTGATCGATGCGTTTCCGGTACTGGTCGTCCCATTTTGCACTGCCCCAACCGGCAAGCAGCGTGCCATCGGCGGCAATGACCGGGATGTTATCGTTGGCGCCAAACATCATGATCGCCACGTTGGGATTGTGCTGCCCGATAAGCTTGGCGGTCAATTCCGGCCAGTTAAAATAGTCCTGGCGGCTCAAACCGCTGGAAACCTTTCCCTGCCGGGTGACCACCGTATCCTTATAATTCAATAAAACCCTTTCCAGCGGATCACCCAAACCGCCGCCGGCCGCCACAAACGAATCGCCCACGATCAGCATCCGGAACGGCGCCTTTTTTTTGAGAAGATTTAAAACTTGCGGCGTTTTGATTTCGCCTTCGCGGCGCAACAGGTCGCTTACCGGCGGCACCGCGGCGGTCGTGGTCGCGGCAGTTACCGCCGTCGTGGTCGCCGCCAAATTAATGGGAGGAATTTCCACCTCGGGAAGCAATGGCCTAGTTTCGCCCAATGTCGAAGTGGCGACCCCGGTATCGGTCGGCATTGAGGCAGTATCGGCATATAAACTCAAGCTTGCTTCCGGCTGTCCAAAAACCAACGGCGATTCCTTTGCCGAGCGCCAAACCATATTTTCTTTTAAAAACAGATCGTTTAATTTAAATTTCACCTTCACGTCTTCGGCGGCATTCGCGTAAGAAACCGCAGCGACTTTAAAAACCGAGCCGCCACCGGCTTCCTGCAGGTCCTCCCAAAGGATCACCTTTCTTGAATTGTAAAAACAAACAACCAGCACCATGATGCAAAAAAGCAGGATCGCGACGATCGGCCGGGTCTGGCGTTCATTGCCATTGGGAAAATAATTGACCGGTACCTTTATCAGCTTTTTCATTTGGTCGGATTAAAAATTAAAATAGATGAACGACGGGAGCGTATCCGAACCCGCGCGGAACAACAATGCCACGGCAACCGATACGAACATAAACCACACCGGCGCCGGCATTTTTTCCTGCAGCCACGCCAATCCCGAGATGATCTTTTTTTCGAAAGCGATGAACATAAATCCGATCGCGATGGCAACTAAAACATAAAGCTTGAACGATTCGTCCAGCCGCTGCATCGAAAAAAGCTGGCCGATCATCGCAAAACCGTCACCAACGCTTTCAACCCGGAAAAATATCCACGCAAACGCCACAAAAATGAAAGTTGCTAGCCACGAAAAAAATCTCCTTACGCGAGTAACCAATACGAAGTTTTTCAAGGCTGGGAAAAACGAAAAAACGCTCAGGGCCGCGCCCTGCAAAAAACCCCAAAAAATGAAATGGCCCGACGAGCCGTGCCAGAATCCCATCGCCGTCATTGCCATGACCAGGTTTGCCCCCTGGCGCAGTTTTCCCAAGCGATTGCCCCCCAGCGGGATATAAATATAGTCCCTGACCCAGCTGGAAAGCGTAATATGCCATTTTCGCCAGAATTCCTGAATTGTCAACGATCCGTACGGCGAATCGAAATTCGCCGGAGTTTTAAAACCAAGCAGCCCGGCAAAACCGATCGCCATGTCGCTGTAACTGGAAAGGTCAAAATATATCACCACCGCGTAGGCCAAGGTCGCCAGCAATATCACTATCGAGCCGTGGTTTTGCGGCACGATGAAAACATCATCCGTTATATTTACGGTCAAATAGTTTACGATCAGCAATTTCTTAAAAAGCCCCACCATTATCAACGTGACGTAATAATGGATCTGCCCGATATTCCGCGCGCCGCCATTTTTTAACTGGGGCAAAAATTCCTGGGCGCGCGCGATCGGCCCGGAAAGCAGCTGCGGAAAAAAAGCGATATAAAGCGAGAGATCAAGCAGCGCCGGATATTCCTTGATCTTGCCCGAGTAACAATCGGCCAAAAAAGAGATCGCCTTGAACAGGAAAAACGATATTCCCGCCGCCATTATCAGCTCCAGCACCGGCAGGTTGGGCGCGATGCCGATCTTGCCTAAAATATTCTCCAGCGACAGCCGGAAAAAATCGTAATATTTGAAAAACGCCAAAACCTCCAGGTTACAAATGATACCCAATATCAAAAAGAATTTCTTTTCGCCCTTGGTATCGCGAAAGATCGCCCGCCCGATCAAATAATTAAAGATCGAGAGCCCCACCAGCGCGGCCAACAGCCGCAAATCCCAAACCGAATAAAAATAGTAGCTCGCTCCCAGCAAAAAGATCCGCCAAACCGCGGACCAAGGCTTGAGCAGCCAGCTGAATATGAGTACGAAAGCAAAAAATACCAAAAACTCAAAAGTGAAAAAAATCATAAGTTAAAGTCCAATTGTTGATTTTATCACGCTAGCGCCAAATTGAAATACACGGCGGTAAAATCATCCGCCGAGGAACTCCGCGATCGCGGAACGCGTTTCATTGAAATCATAGATGTCGTTATGGTTCGCGTTTTTGACTTCCGTGATTTTTTTGTTTGGCACGCCGATGTCTGTAAAAAGTTTTCTTGATTGCGCGACCGGAATGACGTTATCCATATCGCCATGGACTATCGCGATATTTTCCGCCCTGGTCTTGCGCATCCACGCGCCGCTGTCGTAATTTTCCGTCACCATGAACGAAACCGGATACATTCCGTAACTGCCGCTCGCCAGGTCCGTCATCCGGTAAAAAGGCGCCACGAGTAATAGCTTGTCGGTTTTAGCCAATGTGGAATGATATACCGCAAAAGTTGTTCCCAGGCTTTCCCCCATAACTAATACTTTCAAAAAATCCTGTTTTTCGGCAAAAGCGGCGATATTTTCCGCGTCTTTCATGAGCCGCTCTTTTGAAGCCGGCACCGGATCACCCGAATAACCCGCATACTCCACAAAAAGATAAGACAATCCCATTTTTTCGAATTCATCTTTTTGATAGATCCGGTCACAAGCCGAACCGGTGTTGCCATGATAAAAAACAACCAAAGTTTGGGAATTTTTCCTGTAATACGCCCTCGTTCCGTTAATATTGATTTTTTCGCTGTCTCCGAATGCCGGGCAAGCAGCAAAATCCCGGTTGTCCGGCAAATAGATGAAGTCCTTTTGATAAACAAAAAGTACCACACCAAAACCGACATACAACAAAACCAAAAAAGCTAAAATAAACTTAAATGCGATCCCGCAAATTTTTAAAATATTAAGTTTCAAATTATCCATAAACAAGCCTCATTACTCAACGCAACACCTTTTTTTAATATTTTACTTGCTCACGTGTTCTTCGGGCGATTTGGCGTATAAATCTTTTTGAAACATGAAGAATATCGAACGAATTTGGTTTACGTCGCCGAGCGATTGTTCCGCGTTGGCAATGGCGTGATATTTCAAATTCAACAAGACCGGTAATTTTTCTTCATCCAGCTCCTCAACGCCTTTTTGCTCATATTTCGACAATACAAAATCCAAAAATTCTTTTTGCTTTTCCCCCAAACCGTCGTAAATATTTTCTTTGGCTTGGCTCACCCGCTGAACTCTTGAAATCGGTTGCGTTAAAAATGACACGTAGGCTAAAACGTCAAACAAATCGCTCTGATCGGCATCGATCATATTTTGCAAAGATTCCAGTTCGTCTTTGCCATAACCTATTTGGGCGATCTTATCCAAAAAGACTTTGCGCGTTATAGGATCAGACCATATCTTTCTTAATTCATCCTCGCTTTTGAAAAATTCGGGCATGGCGCCAAACAAATTACCCATAAATTCCTGAACGGAGATCGGTTTTCCGCCGGCGCTCCAAAAAGAAGTCGAGATCATGTGTTTTATCTCCCGTTCCTTGCCATCACGCAATTTAATTTTTAATTTTTTCTTGGGCTCGCCATCCGCTTCTTTCTTTTGTTTCGCGTATTCCATCCCCGGTTCTTTCACTAGTGACGCCTTTTTGCAACTTGGACCAACTTCGTCGATCAACTTAACTTCTTGGGCCGGGCCATCCCATTCGGGATCGAAAAAAAGCCGGAACGCGTCCACAAAATCATAAATTGTAAAATAATCCTTGCCGTCAAAAAGCCGTGTGCCGCGGCCGATGATCTGTTTGAATTCGATCATGGAATTTACCGGCCGCATCAAAACAATATTGCGGATATTGCGCGCGTCCACGCCTGTGGAAAGTTTTTGCGACGTCGTCAAAATCGTGGGAATTGTTTTTTCGTTGTCCTGGAATTCGCGCAAAAATTGTTCGCCGCGCGCGCCATCGTTTGCCGTAACTCGCACGCAATAATTGGGATCTTTACTTGCCTTCATTTGATTGACCAAGTCCCGCACCGCCAACGCGTGATCCTGGGTGGCGCAAAATATGATCGTCTTTTCGTTTTGATTGATATTGTCCATGAGCACACGAACCCTTTTGGCTTCGCGCTCTTTGATAATGATGATCCGGTTAAAATCGGCTTCTTCGTAAATTTTCCCTTCTTCAACTTCCCCCTCAATGATCCGGTCATCGGAAGTATAAATATAATCATCCAGCGTGGTTTTGACCCGCTTTACCCGATAAGGCGTCAAAAAGCCGTCGTTTACACCCTCTTTGAGCGAATAAACATAAACCGGCTCGCCAAAATATTTATAAGTGTCGATATTATCGGCGCGCTTGGGCGTAGCGGTTAAACCGAGTTGGACCGCCGGAGAAAAATATTCCAAGATCCCCCGCCAATTGCCCTCATCGTTGGCGCCGCCGCGATGGCACTCGTCGATAATGATAAGATCAAAAAAATCGGCGGGATATTCGCCAAAATACGAACTGCCGTCCGGGCCGCTCATAAAAGTCTGGAAAATCGTGAAATAAACGCTGCCGCTCATCGGCACGCCTCCCTTCTTGCGAATATCCAACGGATTGATGCGCACCAGCGCGTCCTTATCGAAAGCCGAAAACGCGTTAAATGCCTGGTCGGCTAAAATGTTGCGGTCGGTCAAAAACAAAATCCGGGGGCGCCGGGCGCCGTCGCGTTTTAAGTTCCAGCGCGTTTGGAAAAGCTTCCAGGCAACCTGGAAAGCCACGGCGGTTTTACCGGTTCCGGTGGCTATGGTCAAAAGGTCACGTGTTTTTTCCTCGGCAATGGCATTTAAAACATTATTGATGGCAATTTCCTGATAATAACGCTTTCCATATTCGCCTTCGTTGGGAATATTGGCAAATCTTTCTTTCCAATCATTCCAATCGGCATAGGTTTTACTCCACAATTCCTCGGGCGCGGGAAAATCGGCAATCATCCCCTCTTTCCCGGTTTTCATCGAAATTTCGTAAATTTCTTTGCCGTTGGTGGCATAGGTAAAATCAATCCGCAGCTTACCCGCGTAAGCCTTGGCCTGTGCCGCGCCCTCAGTAGCCTCCAAATCAACCGATTTGGCCTCGATTACGCCAATTTTGCAGTTTTTGTAAACCAAAATATAGTCGGCAATTTCCGGCTTTGCCCGCATTCCTCCCGATTGGATTTTGCCTTCGGTGATCCGGAATTCCCGCAAAACCTTCGACCCTTCAACTTCTCCCCATCCGCTGGCCTTTAGTTTGGGATCAATATATTCCGCCCTGGTTTCTGCTTCATTCATATTATTTCTTTTTATATTTTGTCGCCGGTCCCTGGCCGGATTTCTCAATTAATCCGTATTTTACCAATCGCGCAACCGTCTTTTTTATGGTAGGCAGTGGCAAACCGCTTTTTGCCTTTATTTCCGAAACGCTCGTTAGAATTACCGAATCAAATGATTCAAAAATTTTCTTTTGCGTTTCCGAAAGCAGGCTTTCGGGATTACTTCCTTTTAGAAGTTCAAGCGCTTTTTGCGCCTGGATTGAAGCGCAATCCAAAAAGAACATCAACCACGGTTCAATGTTTTCTTTGTCGGTTTTATGGTTTTTTTGTGTTTTGCGCAAAGATAAATAATATTCGGATTGTTTATCTTCTATGATTTCCTCAAGCGAAACATAGGGCGCATACATATATCCGTTTTGTAACATCATCAGATTAATAAGGGCGCGCGAAAGCCGCCCGTTTCCATCCTGGAACGGGTGAATTGCCAAGAATTCAAAGATAAAATTTGCAATCATAACCAAAGGATGAATATCATTTTTTTGCTGCTCCGCCTTAAGCCATTCGATCGCGTCATCCATTTCCTTTTTTACCAGCCAAGGCGGCGTTGGGCTGAAAAGTATCTTTTTTATTTCCCCCTTTTCCACAATCGCCACTGTGTTGTTTTTTGACTTGTATTTTCCGCGATGCAAATTGTCTTTTTCTGAAAATTCAAGCAAAATACCGTGCAGTTGCAAAATCACGTTTTCGCTTATCTTTAAAGAAGGGTAAAAATCAAAAATTCGGCCCAGCAAATTGGCATACCCGGCAACTTCCTGTTCGTCGCGGTTTTTCGGCGCCGACTGGTTCAATCCGCGCAAAAAACGATCGACTTCGCCATCGCTCATTTTTGACCCTTCGATGCGGGTGGACGATCCGCTGCTGGTGATGATCACCGAACGCTTCAACTGCCCCAAAATCCGGGGGTTTAAAGCCAGCGATCCGCTCCATTTCCCCTTCATTTCATCGATTTGGGCAATCTTAAAAAGGATCGCGTTGGAAAGCACTATTCTCTTGTTTAACCGGTCTTCTTTCATATATTTTCAGATATATCCGATTGTATCCGATTTTATCCGAAAAATCAAGCTTTTGATATACAAACTGGCATGCTTTGTATCTCTTCGCAAAAAGATGTATACAAACTCACACATTATGGCCTTCCAGAAAACGCAGTGCCACCCTCTTTAAGTTTATCGTTTATAGACAAAATCGCTTTAGCCTTTTCGTCTAGATAATCATCCAGTTTATTTGATAAAAATAATTTTTCCAAGTTCCGTTCCTTATCGCGCATAACAACTACAGGCCTAAGTAAATGCTGTCTTATCTTTTCGGAATCATTATTAAGGCTAGTAATAATACCTTTAGCGTAAATATCTAAATCTTTATAATAATCAATTATTACCTTTTCTTTCGTTTCTATGCCTGTTTGCAAGATCTTTATATTGGCATTAAATATAAAAACCGGCATCTCCTCGTATTGAAGCAGCCGATTGTTAAATAGCTTCGCCGCTGAATTTGCTATATTGATTTGTTCGCAAATCAAAGGATGTAAATGTTTGCTTAAATTTGCCAAAACATTTTCGTTTACCGGAATTTTATTAAATTTTGATGGAAGAATAATATCGAAGCTGCCATTCTCGGATTTAACATTTTTTTCTAATTCTTGTGCAAAAGATATTAAGTCTCTCATAGAATCTTCACATTCGCGAAGCGAAATTGCGAATATGCTGATAATTTCTTTTTTACTATCCTTTTCGATTTCTTTTTTTTCAAAAAATTTAAACAAAAACCAAACCGCTATGGAAGAAATAATCCCGATAAACGATCCGACTAAAGCTTGGTAATCTTTTATAAAATTTATTAAATCCATATCATAATTCCCCGTTAAACGCCTTCTTTAACACCGATTTCTTCAATTCCTCCAAATCCGCCAATTTTTGCTCATAAATCCCCTCCAATTTCTTAGTTTCCGCCGAAAGCGCATCCAGCTTGGCAACGATGGATTTTTGTTCGACTGTTGTGGGTAGGAAGAGGCTGAAAGAAAAAAGATGTTCACGATTTACCTTTGGCATGCCCGCTCGCGCCGAACCCTTAATTGCAAATTCCGTAAATGTAGAAGTTAGTAATAAATAAAATAAATAATCGCGCACTATATAATTTTTATGAGGAGAAAGCGGGTATATATCCGCACTGCATAAACCTTGAAAACTTGGTCTAGCTACTTTCATCAGATAAGGACGGATTTTACTATAAAGCACCATAGAGCCATTAAATTCAAACTTTCCAGATATAAGTTTTTCCTCCCTAGAAGTTTTTAAATTAATCAACTTTCCAGTTTTCATCTCAATATTACCAGCCCCGACATGAATAAAATCAATAAATTCTTGTTTGCGAGGATCAATTAATTTAGATTCTATTTCGCAAACATCTCCTAATTTTTTTTCAATCCAATCCTTGCCAGGGTGTGCAAAAACCTCTTGCAAATACGATTCAAAAAGCTCTTTTGAATTCCGCAAATTCTTCTCCGTATTCTCCTTCGCCAATTTAATCCCCTCAAAAACCTCATCCAAAATCTTCACAATCCGCTGCTGTTCAGTCAGCGATTCGGGATATGAAATTTCAATTTCTTTAAGCTTCGCTTTATTCAACGTCCAACCTTTTACTTTTGCATCGCCTTTTACTGCGCCGTGCCAATCAAAAAAACTAAGATAATGATATAAATATTCTTTTGATATTTCTTTTTCTTTTTTGATAGTCAAAGCCGCAATTGCTTCGTTTGTATATAAATCTTTTCCCGAAAATGCCAGCCGGCCCAATGTTAATTTAAAACTAACAAGCAATGTCCCCTTTTTAACTATTTTTGAAAGTTTCGCGCCTTTATTGGAAATATGCTCTTTGCTTTCAAGGATAATATTTCCCTCTGTATTCAAAAGATCAGCAATAGAAAGCCAAACATTGTTGGTTTGCTTTTCGGCATCCCAAAATTCATCATTCCCGCGATAAGGCGTTTTTCCGAGCTCAATTTGGCATAAATTGCCAAGTTCTTTTGTTAGCCAATAATTATATTTCTTCATAAAATTCATTTCCGATCCAATTTACGAAAGTTGGAAATTTGCTTTCACTTGTGTAAATATAAGTTCTTAATCTTGCTCTTGTCAGCGCCACGAGAAAGCGGCAAATACTTCCGTCCGTAATTACCATTTTCCGATTTTCATCTTTATCTAATAAGTATTTGTTATCAAAATTAACAAGAAAGGAATAGTCTCTTGTTAACCCTTTTGAACCGAGTATTGTGGTGATCTTGATTGGCGTATCTTTGTAGATATTTTTTTGTTTTTGATTCTGCTCCAGTTCGTCTAGTAATTTATTTAGTGTAATTTGGTTTTGATCAAATCTTAAACAATCAAAAACTTCCTTATATTCATCGTTGCTTATGGCTGTGTTTGCCTTTATTTTTCTCAGCAACGCCAATACGCGCTTGATAAATTTTTTTTCTTCGGCATCTACGATATTAAATAATGGCTCATTTGTAGCGTAGCTTTTTTTAATAATTTCCTTGAATTCATTACCTCTTCCTTGCTGGCTGTAAATTTGTTCAGACGTAATTCTCCAGCCTAAATTGCATTTGCTATTTTTCAATAATAAATTAAATCCATCAATTATCTGATTCTTCTCAAATTTTTGCGACGCATCAATATTTCTATATCCCTTCTTTCTTAAATTTTTCTCCAATTCTCCAATTTGTTGCTTTAAAGAGCATATAATTAATACCGATGGCAAAGTTTTGCTTCGGGGATCAAAAATTTTTTTTATTTCCTGGTCAATATTATAGGCAACTACGTTTTGATAAACTTCTTTTTTTATTAATATTTTTTGATTTTCACTGGACGCTTTATCTTTTTCGATAGTCGGAAAGTATCTATATTCTTTTGGCATCCTATCTTTTAAAAAACCAAATTTTCTAGATTGGTCAACAATACTATCGAATGCATTAATTGTTACTTCGGTGCACCTGGAACAAAAAGGTAATTGAAATTGTTCATACTCGCCTGACGCATGTTTTGTGCGTATATCGGTGGGGTTTGCATACTTAAAAGAATACAGCGACTGGTCATCGTCACCTGCAATTAAAATAGGACTTTTTTTAGATAGAAAATCTAGAAGTTTTGATTCAAGTTTATTAAAATCCTGGAATTCATCAACTAAAATTTGAGAATAAGCCGGTATTGATAAATCTTGTTCTTCGAAAATTTTAGTTAATGTGTATATAGAGCAATTTGGGCTAAAAAAATTATAGTATCTTCTTCTTTTTGAATAAAATTCAAGTTTCAGAGAATCATCTATTAAATTGCAAAATATATTATTATAATCAATTTTTTCATTATTTATAATTTCATAATCGTTTCCAATGATATCACTTAAATCTAAAAATATTTTAGGCTCTCCTGGAATAAGACCCAAGGCGAAACTATGTAATGTTTTTACCTCAGAAAGGCTATGTAGATCTTTTGACAGATCATCAACCAGCTCATTTATAAACGAAAGCGTAATATTTTTATTTTTTCCCTGCTTAATATTTTTTTTACATACTTCTTGAAATAAAAAACTCTTTCCTGTCCCCGGGCCAGCAACAATTATTCTTTTATTGGAAATTGAATTTAATACTGCATCCGTATGCTTTTTCCTGTCTATCTCGTGCTCCAAATAGCCATTTTTATCATTATTATCCATAAAAAATTAAACGATTTTAATAATCGATTTTAATATAATTTCGTTTTCATCATCTAATCGCTTTATTTCTTCTAAGATTTCCCTAGGGTTGCGCAAAACGAGTACACTGCTTTTGTTCGCATTTTTCACTGACAAATCAAAGGTATTTCGGCTTATATCTTCGGCGTTAATGCACCACGAATTAACACCATCCGCCTTCGTTATTTGTAATTCTACGAATTCGGCGAGGTCGGATTCATTTAATGGGTTGCCTTTGCCGAGATTGCGGGTGAGGTTTAATTGGTAAAACCATGTTTTTTGTGTCGGTTTGCCTTTTTCGAAGAATAACACTACGGTTTTTACGCCCGCGCCCGCGAAGACGCCGCCGGGAAGGTCTAAAACGGTGTGCAGATTGCAGGTTTCCAGAAGGAGCTTGCGCAAAGATACCGAGGCGTTGTCGGTGTTGGAAAGGAAGGTGTTTTTGATAATGATGCCGGCCCGGCCTCCGGCTTTTAAGATTTTAATAAAGTGTTGAAGAAAAAGATTGTCAGATGAACTGGATTTAATAGGAAAATTTTGTTGCAATTCGGTTCCAATTTTTGCGCCAAAAGGCGGATTGGCCAAAATTACGTCGAATCGATCTTTTTCTTGGATATCGTTGATGTTTTCCGCCAGCGTGTTCATGTGGCGGATATTTGGCGCCTCAATCCCGTGCAGGATCATATTCATGATGCCGATGATATACGCCAGGGATTTTATTTCTTTGCCGTAAAAGGTTTTATTTTGCAGCATGGCCATTTGGCTCGAAGTTAGTTTGGCCTGGTCTTGCGTTAAATAATTATAGGCTTCCACCAAAAATCCGGCGCTGCCGCAGGCGCCGTCATAGATCGTGTCGCCGATTTTGGGATTAACCACTTTCACAATGGTTTTAATGAGTGGCCGCGGCGTGTAATACTCGCCGCCGTTGCGACCGGCGTTGCCCATATTTTTGATTTTGGCTTCGTAAAGATGCGAAAGTTCGTGTTTTTCCTCGTAAAGCCGAAAATGCATCCCGTCCACGATATTTAAGATCTCCCGCAATTTGTAACCGCCGGTAATCCGGTTTTTTAATTCCGAAAATATCTCGCCGATTTTATATTCAATGGTATTCGGTTCCTCGGATTTGAATTTTTTTAGATACGGGAAAAGTACGAGATTAACAAAATCCCGCAGATCATCGCCATCCAGAGCTTTATTGTGGTCCAACTTACCTTCTTTATTTTTCGGGCATGCCCAAACATTCCAGTGATATTCCGGTGCCAAAATATATTCGTACTTTTTTCCGGACAATGCCGCCTCGGTTTTTTTGGTTTCCTCCAAATCATCCAAATATTTCAAAAACAAAATCCACGAGGTTTGTTCCACATAATCAAGCTCGGTGGCGCACCCCGAATCGGTGTGAAGAATATTATCGATATTTTTAAACGATTGCTCAAACATATTTTTATCTCGTTAAATCAAGCCGGTTGCCCGGAAAGCCGCTTCAACCTTGATTATAGCCCATTTTAAGCAAAATCCCGCTTTCGCGGGTTGGAACACTTCAAATATTACCCTAATAGATTATCAAACAAGGTCAAACCAATCTTTTTCTGGCAAATGCAAACCCGGATCCTTGTTTGAGGTATTTTTCAAACTCAAGCGCGCGAGGCTTATCACAAAAGGCACAGTACCACGCAAGATCGTAAGGTCTTTTGGCGGAAGTAAATTTTGATCCGCCCCTATCGTGTTCCGCAAGTCTTCTTTTCAAATCTTCGGTTGACCCAACATAATACCCGCCGTCTTTTTGGCTTTGTATTATGTAAACGTAATACATGGGAATGGATTTTATTATTGGAAAAAACACGGGCTATCCTTCTACGCTAAAGCTTCGAAGGACACTGCTTCGCGCGGCGATACTAAGGCAATTATTTTTTAAAAAGTTTTTGCCAACGGAACTACCACACTCCTTGCTTGCGCTTCGGAGTGCTTGCACTGCGTAGCCTTGGCGAAGCAGTGGCCCCAACCGGAGTCGAACCGGTGTTCTTTGGTTGAGAACCAAATGTCCTGACCACTAGACGATGGGGCCTGAGCGCAACAGTTGGATTGTAGCAGAAAATTATTTTTTTGCCAGCCCTATTGGGGTTTCTTGTCCTGCGCCGCGGAAGTTGCCGCGGCACTGATCGAGGCCGCGGCCGTTGCCACCGGCGTTGCCGGGGCGGCCGGAGCGGCAATCTTGTTCGTTTTTATTTCTTCGTTGGGCGGCAACTGCGAAACGTAGATCACGTACTTGGCCAAATCTTTGAATACCGGAATCGCCGAATATTCCGCGGTGTTCACGTTAGGCGCTTTTATTTTGATCAATACCAGGAATTTGGGATCGTTGCTCGGGAAAAATCCGATAAAGCTCTGCGTGGTCTTATCCGAATACCCGCGCTGGTTGACGCCGAATGTTGACCACGACATTTGCGCCGTGCCGGTCTTGCCCGAAATCGTGTAACCGGGAATCTTTGCCGCCTTGCCGAAACCGTTGTCGATTACGCTGGCCAGCATGGTTTTTATAGTATCCGAAGTTTCCTTGGAAATCACTTGCCTTCTTTTTTTATCGTCGGTATCTTTCCGGTCATCGGTGCGCGCCACCGAAGGCTGCACCAGCCAGCCACCATTGGCGATCGCCGAGTACGCCCGGATCAATTGGATCGAGGTCATCCAAAGGCCTTGGCCATAAGCTGCGGTCACGAAGTTGATCGCGTAGCCTTTTTTGAATTCCGAATTGTTCGAATAGGTTTCGGGCAAATCGATTCCCGTCGGTTCAAAAACGCCGTACTTTTCGATATACTGCCCGAACAATTGGCTCCCCAATTGACCAGCAGCAAAAGCCGAGCCGGTATTGATCGAATATTCCAGAACATTGGTCATCGACTGCGTGCCGTACGACCTCTTTCCGTAATTATAGATCGTGTTCGGGCCCACTGTAAGCGATCCGGAATCGAAATACGTCGTTTGCGGAGTCACTTTTTTTTCATTGATGGCTCCCGACATTGTCAGCGCCTTAAAAACCGATCCCGGTTCGAACAGCGTCTGGCATGAACTGTTGTTAAATATTTCGATATCTTCGTTGGCGAATTTTTTATATTCGTTGGGATCGAAATTCGGCGTTTTTGCCATCGCGATGATCGCGCCCGTCTTGGGATCGGCAACGATCGCTTCCGCGTCGATCGCTTCAAGCTTGGTCTTTGCCTCGGCCAGCATTTTTTCGGCCTGGTACTGGATATTGTAATCCACGTTCAAAAATATATCCTTGCCGTCAGCAAGCTCCTCGTTATAATATTCTTCCAAGCCGTATTGGCCTTTGCCATCGTCATCCACAAACCCGGCCAATTGAGCCGCCACCGTCCCCTGCGGATAATACCGCATATTCTTCTTGTCGGCGTAAACGCCGTCAAGCTTGGCGTCTTTGACTCGACTCGCCTCCTCGTCGGTCAATTTTTCTTTTAAAAGCACGTAAAGCGAGTCCTTGCCGAATTTTTCCGACAGGTCGTTTTTTTTCAGTCCCAGGATTTCGGCAACGGCGGCGGCGGTTTTATCTTTGTCTTTGATGTTGAGCGGCGAGGCGTAGGCGTAGGCGAAATCCTTGTTTATCGCCAGCGGCTGTCCGCCCGCGAAAAAAATCTCGCCGCGCTCCTGCGCGTCGCTGTTGCGCGAATAACTTTGCAATCCCTGGGCCCAGACGCGGTAATGTTCCCCCATCATCACCTGCAGATAATACAAGCGCCCGATTATGACCGCGTAAGCGATAAACACCAACGACAAAATAAAATAATTGCGTAAATTATTGTTGGCGGCGCTGTTTAATTTCTTTTTGGCAAACATCTGAGTTAAATTAAAGCCCCGCGTCTGCGCGAGGCGACCATGAATGATTAATTGCGGCAACCGTTAATTTTTGGCGAGCTGATCGCTTGAAGCGTGCACGTACCTCACGTTGGCAACATCAACTTTCTCGTAATTTCCCGCCTGCGCCACCGCGTATTGGCTGAAATTATCAAGGGAATTCGACTGCGAAAGATTAACCTCGAAATTATCGTTCTCGGCGGATACGGCCGCAATCTGTTTCTTAAAATCGCTCAAAAGGGAGCTTTGGTGGATATAGCCGTTCAGCTGCAATACCGCGCCCGCCACCAATAAAAGCACCGCGAAAAATGAAAGGGTCCAGAATTTCCTCATTTCTTTTTTCGCTTTTTTGAGCAACTTTCTGTTCATAGTTTTTTTAAGTGTTTAAAATTTAAAATAATTAAATGATCTTTTCCGCCGCCCTCAATTTTGCTGACCGGGCCCGCGGGTTTTGCGCCATCTCGTCCGCATTGGGCACGATCGGTTTTTCGTTGACCAGCTTTGCCGATCCCGACGCGACCAATTCCTTTAACTTATTCTTTACGATCCTGTCCTCCAGTGAATGGAACGATATCACCGCCATCCTGCCGCCGGGCGCGAGCATTTCAAACCCCTGCTCCAATCCCTGTTCGATATTCTCAAATTCATGGTTGGCCGCGATCCGCAATGACTGGAAAACTCTGGCCAAACTTGGATTCTTCTGCGATAGTGGCACGATCCTGCTAATGATTGCCGCCAATTGTGACGTGGTCTCGATCCTTTTTTGCGATCGCGCCTTGACTATGGCCGCCGCGATCTTTTTTGCCAGTTTCTCTTCTCCGTAATCTTTAAAAATTTTTTTCAAATCCGGGCCGGCCCATTCATTGATGATCTTGGCCGCGCTCAGCGGATTGGCGCTGTCATACCTCATATCAAGCGGCTCCCCCTTTGAAAAACTGAACCCCTTTTCGCTTTCGTCGATATGCCATGACGACATTCCCAGATCAAACAGCATGCCATCGATCTTTTTTACGCCCCCCGATCTTGCTTGCGCGACCTGCGCGAAATTCAAATTTTTTAATATTAAGCGATCCTTGAATTTATCGTAATTTTTTGCCTTAAAACTTTCCAAGCTTTCATTGTCCCAGTCCAGTCCGATAACAATGCCAAACGGTGCGGTCTTTTCCAATATCGCCGCGCTGTGCCCTCCCAGTCCGAACGTGCAATCAATAAAATTTTCGTTGGGTTTGGGATCAAGCGCCGCGATTGTTTCTTTCAGCAAAACCGGTATATGCACGCTATTAACTTTTAACCGTTAACCATTAACCATTAACAAACGGAAAATATTTAATAAATTCCCTATTGTTAAAAGTGAACAGTTAAAGGTTAAAGATTATCTTAGACTCCCAGCTCATTCAATCTTTCGGCAATATTGCCGGCTTCCTTTTCGGTGGTTTCCTTATATGACTTCCAAATATCCTCGTCCCAGATCTCGATGCGGTTATAAAGTCCCGCGACAACCACCTTCTTTTTTAAACTCGCGTAATCTTTTAAATAATCCGGCACCAGGATCCTTCCCAAGTTGTCGAAATCAACCTCCATCGCTCCCGACAGCATGATGCGGGAGAATCCCCGGGCGTCCGCGCGTGACAGCGGCATTTCGCTCAATTTGCGGGCCAGTTTTTCCCACTCCTCGTTGGAATAAAGAAAAAGGCAATTATCCAAACCGCGAGTGATCACTCCCCCGTTTTTTAACTGCTTGCGGAATTTCGGCGGCACGGCCAATCTTTTCTTGTCGTCTATTGAATATGTGTATTCGCCGATAAACATGGAATTAGCCTAAAACCTTTAACCCATAGCTTGAAATCTAAAATCAAATTCTCCCCACCCTCCCCCGGGAAATTTTCTTGGCTGGTTATTTTTTGATGCCGCGCCCGCGACGGCGGAAGCGAAAGCAAATTTTCACCAGAAAATTCTGCGCTTCAAAAAATAACCAGCCAAGAAAATCTCAACCCCCCATTCTTTCCCACTCTTTGCCACTTTTTATCACCTACACATACTTTAACCCCATAAAAATACAATGTCAAATACCGCATAATAAAGCTGAAATCGATGGTTTTCCACACCCTGTCCCAACAAAAAACACCCCATCGACATGGGGTGTTTTTTTAAAATTGCCGTTATTACGATAGTGTGGTCATCTGGCCTTCTTCGTTGTTCCTGAAATAATGGCCGATCATATCGACCAACTCCACCGGCGTATGGTGCGCCTTCACCAGGTATTTTTCCGGCGTTATGCCGAGCTGCGATATCTTGCGGTCCAGATCGGGGTTCTGGTAATTGGTAATCGCGAATACCGGGATATCCCGTGTCATAAAACTTTTCTTCATCGCTTTCAGGATTTCGATACCGTCCCCGTCGGCCAGCACCATATCAAGTATCACCAAGTCCGGCTTGACCGCGGCTCCCCTCCTGATATCGCGCAGTTCTTCGAGCATTTCGTTCATTTTTGCGGCATGCTCGACGTCAAATTCTGTTTTTTTAAAAAAATGACGATAAAGATCCACCAAGATCGGCTCGCTCTCTACCAGGATTATTTTTTTATTGGTTTTCATTTGGGAATTATTTGCTGATCTTGGCAAAACGCCATTCGCCGTATTGGTCCTTGAAAAAACTGATCGACATGTAGCCGCCGATCTCGGCCAGATCTTCAATGGCCCCCATCTGCAAAGCGTCGAATTCCAAATATATGAATCCCCCGGGCTTTAAAAATTTGATCGCCTGTTTTAAAAAATCCTCGATTATCCGCAACCCGCCGTTGGCGGAAAAAAGCGCGCCATGCGGCTCGTGGTCAAGTACGGAATCCTGGACTTCGGCGATGCGCGCCGGATCGATGTAGGGAGGATTGGCAAGGATCGCGTCATACAAGCAAGGCGGTATATCATTAAAAATATCCGATTTATAAACATTTGTAAATCCTTGCGGAATTTGATTGGCGGCAATATTTATTTTAATCTGCGTAATCGATCTTGGGTCGATATCGCCAAAGTCCACGCGCGCGTCGGGCAGGCTTTTCGCCACCGCGATTCCCACACATCCGGATCCGGAAAAAATATCCAATATCCGCAAATTCCTTCTTTTTAAATTAAGCAGGTCGTCAACCGCTTTGGTCACCCAAAATTCTGTTTCCGGCCGAGGGATCAGTACCCGGCACGAAAGGTCGATCTTGATCCCCGAAAAGATCGCAAACCCTTGGACATACTCCTCCGGCAGGTCTGAATTGTCGTTTTTATTTTCGATTGGTTCCATCAAATTTTTATTTTCCACGGGTATATCCCCGCAAAAATGACGGCTACACAAAACTAATGTGGCATTGACTTAGAAAAATTGATCCCGCAGTGGCGGGATCAAAAGAGATCTTCTAAAATTATTTAAAGCTAGCCGCGGATCGTCGAGCCGTCGAATTCTTCGCCGTTGATCGCCTTCCTGAAATTGTCGATATCGGTTCCCTTCAGCAATTTAGCGGTCAAACCGGCCTTCTTGGCGGCTTTCGCTCCCGCCGGATCCACGGGCGTGGACAATCCCGGCACCCACTTTGAAGGGATAAGCTTTTGGTATTCGCCCCAAGTCAAATCCATTATCGGTTTGGCATCCGGGAATTTGCGGGGATCCTTGTCGCAAACATAAGGAGAATCGCCGGCGATGAAAACCTCTTTTTCCTTGAAAAATATCGCGCACTGGATCGCGTCATAATCGGTTGACCATCCGGGGCACCATCCCGAAACCATCAATAATTTCTTGTTACTCGCCAAAAAGGCGCTAATCTCTTTTTTTCCCGGCTCGTGGTCCAATATCTGTGGGAAGGAAACTTCTTTTAAAATTTTTGCCATGAACAAAGCATTGGTCTTAGTAGCCTGGATGCCGATCCAGTCAAGGTCAAGGTTGTTCTTCTTTTCGCCCAAAACTTCGCGCGCCGCCTTCTGGTACATCCGGCAAGGCTTTCCCCCGCCCACCACCACGATAAACCGGCGGCCCTTTTTGGCTTGTTCAAGTATGAATTGGCGGAATCCCTTCAAAAAAGGCACATCCAATCCGCGCTGGACACCCTCCGAATAAGGATAGACTATCGATCCCCCCAACGAGATCACGGTGATACCTGGCTTTTTAGCTGTGTTTTTTTTCATATAATTTTTTTTGGGCAAAATTTAGGCAAAAAAAATATAATATTCATTATATCTTCTTATCGTATTTATAATACTCCAATTCGGCAAAACCATCAAGACCTTGTCCCAAACCGGCTTTTTAATGTAATTTTGGGCGAATAATGAATCTCGCGGAAACAATCGGTCGGTTATAAATAAAATAATGCCCGGGACATACCACAGACGGCATCAAAACCTGGAAACATGTTTTATCTCGATACTATGCCAATACCGGAAACCTCGTCTCGTATCAACGGTATGCAAAATCTCATGGTTTTCCACGAACAATTTATTGTTTAAAAAGGACCATGCGTTGACCGCGCCAACCAGTTCATCATCCGTCAGGCTGGTGGAAGTTTTTACCGACATGCCGTCAATCACTATTTCGATATGCCGCGCTCCTCCATCAAAGAACGTCCGTCCGAAAAGAATTCCCGCTATCCCCTTTTTGCCCTGCAATAATGGCAAAATTTCCATAAACCTTGACCGTGTCCAACCGGGGAAAACCACGATAGTTCCCGGGTTGATATTTACCGGCCCGAATTCCGGACCGTACCTTATGAAATCCGCGGACGTGCGTATTTCCCTTAACTTTCTCTCTTCTTCATTTAACAAAATACCACCTTTATAAGGTTAGAAGTTATAGAACCGGTTGTCAACAAAACCGGACGGCTGCCTGTAATAATTATTTTTTTCTGATAATATCCACTTATGGAACCGATATACATCTACCCCGGCACGTTCTGCCCGCCTCATTACGGGCATGTTGCCATCGCCAAAGAAGCGGCGGCAGTTTTCGGGAAAGCCACCGTTATCTGCTCGGTAAACCCGGTAAAGGAAGGCTCAATGCCGTTTACTCCCGAAGAATGCAAAAAAATGTGGCAAACTTACGATCTGGGAAAAAATATCGAAGTGGTAACTCTCGATGAATTCCTGGCAATCCGGGACGCGAAACCGACAACAGTGATGATTCGGGGAATACGCGACGATAACGATATCAAATACGAAGACAGCGTTATCCTATATAATTGTAAAAATTTCGGCATCCGGCATTACCACTATATCCTCTCAAAAAATGAATTCACGAAAATGTCGTCCACTAAAGCGAGATTGGCCGCCAAAAACGGCAACCTGACGGAACTTGAAAATCTGGTCAACGCGGATGTCGCCGTCGGAATGCTGAAAAAATTCAAGACCGAAAATTAAAGTTGCCATTCGCAATCAAAAAATCGCCTCGCGGCGGTTTTTTGTTTGCATTATCCCGCAAAGATCATCCCAGCATCAGCCATTCCGGCTTAAAAATCAGCAAAAAGCCGATAGCTAGCATCAAAACTCCGCCGATAAGATGCGATAGCCGCGCGTACTTCGTGGTAACGCCGGCCATCCTCAATGTTGTCATCGCCACAAAGAAAACGATCATGTCGTCAAGCATGAAAACAAAAATATAAAGAAGGATATACAAATAATATTGCAATCCGGACAATCCGCTCATCGCCAGGATCTGGGTAAAGACCACCGGCAATCCCGCCGAGCAGATCAGCTCAACCAAATTCACCGCCACCGCCAGCAGGATAATGCCGCCCAAAGCCAAATAAAAATTATTCTTCTGGGTAATCGCCTTCAATCTTTCGAATGTTTTTTGTTGTTTCGGATCGGCGGTCACTTTGCAAACTTGTTTTTTATTGGCAAAATACTCCTTTAAATTATAACCGCCGCCGCCAAGAGAAACCAAGCCCACCGCCACCCGCACCCAGAATATCACCCCGATGAACAGGATCAGGTTAAGCCACGCGGACATAAACAGGAAATAAACCGCCGCCGATGAAAAGATAAAGGCTCCTCCCAGGATCCACATCCTTTTGCGATCACCCATTCCCAAAAGCAAACTGATCAAAAATAAAAGCGTCCACATCGCGCACGGATTAAAACCGTCCAAAGCGCCCAAAACAACGGCTAAAACCGGAATTGAAAAATTTTTAACCTCGATGCGTCCGAAAACCGGCACATCGATAGTTTGCGGGATATCTTTTTCTCCGTTCTCTTTGACACACCCTTCCCCGCCCGGATGGACCGCTCCCCCCGAAGAAATAACCCCGGCAACCAGATCGCTGCAATCATGGCTCATCTCATAAATTATCGCGTCTTCAACCGCCCGGCCCGTCGTTTGGCGGTCAAACCAGCCATTGAAGTACTTTTCGCCCACCACGGTGAAAGGCACTCCCGAAATTTGGATATCAAGCTTTTTCCCAAGATCGGCCAAAATCTTTTGGTTTTCCGGGTTTTTCCAAACCTCAAAATCGCGCACCGTAATTTGCGGATACTTGCTTTTCATTTCCTCCAAAAAAACCTCTTCTTTGGCGCAATGCGGGCATCCGTCGCCCCAAAAAAAATAGACGGTAAGCGGATCGGCCGCCATCGCCCGGCTCGCCCCTAAAAACAACGACGCAAACAACAAAATCGATAATAGTATTTTTTTGATCATGTGAAAAAATCAATTGACTATATGATAAACTCCCGGCAAATAAAATACAAGCGCACCGGCGGCCATATCCCCGGAAACCAAACAAAAAGGATGCCAAGCACACACCCGCATCCATCGCGCAGCCGATTGATCCTGTAGGGATCGTGCTTACGCATCCCGATAATGATATTGCGACGGCTATTATCGCAAATGGAAATCAACTTTTTTCTCTTGTCACCACAACGCGCCAAACGGCAGGTGCGCGCCATTGATCCCGGCGGCATCAAGAACCGTTTGCGCGATCAATGATCCCTTAGGCAGGATCACCCCCTTGTCCCCAAACGGAACTATATTGAATTTTATCGCTCCCCCTTCGATCTGGATCGGAAAAGATCCCTCCGCCCTAAAATCATACTTATCCATTTTTAAAACTTTTGGTTTCCCCTCCTTACCGTTTTCGATCGCTTTCACCAACCTTACCGTCGTAAGGCCCAAATTTTTATCAAAATCTATGCCGCCGACAACTCCGAAGATCAACCGGGTTTTTTCGTCGATAACGATAATCCCCTGCTCGAATTTTTCTTTGGCAAAATCCGCCCAATTCACATATTCACCCCTTTGCGACGATTTTAAACAGGCACGGACAAACCGGCCCTCTCTAATTAAAAGAATATATCCGCGATAATTAATATCCAATGAAATTATTTGGACAATAAACCAAAACTAACAATTAAATACCGACCATAAACCTCAAGTAATAAATGCCGGTCGCCACAAAAACAAAGGCGGCGGAAAAACGGGCGATCTTTTCGATTTTCCGCGTCGCTTGGAAAACACTGCCAAGTTTCCGCGAGCCAAACGCGATCAAAAACGAAAAGGCAATCACCGGCAATCCCGTGCCGAGCGCGAATATCGGCGGCAAAAGCAGCCCGCCCGAAGTTCCGACCACCAGCGGTACCAGCGCCCCGAAAAAGATAACCGCGCTATAAGGGCAAAAAGCCAGCGCGAATAACGCACCAAGTAAAAACGCGCCAAACCCTCCCTTATCGGCCAGCCATGCCTTTGTTTTTTCCAATCGCCCGCCGCCCGACGGTAATTTTATTTTTATGACGCCAAACATTGCCAACCCGATAAACAAAAGCAATGGCCCCAACAAATTTTGGCCCCAATCCTGCGCGGATTTCGAAATTTGGAAAGCGGACGCTCCATAATAGATCAAAACCGCCAGCAAAGTGTAGCTTGCCGCGCGGCCGAAAGCGTAATACGCGCCATTTGCCAAAATATCTTTGGCCTTTTTTAAATCCTTGGATAAATAAGCGATGGCCGCGATATTTGTCGCCAAAGGGCAAGGGCTGATCGAGGTTAAGATGCCCAACAAAAACGACGCCAGCACGGGCATGCTGTCGCCGCCCGCCAACGCATTTAAAATATCGGTCATTGTTTTCCCAGCAAGCCGTTAAGCTTGGCCGCCAAATAATTTTTGAAAGCTTCTTTGTCGCCGGTCAAACGCCACACGTTGGCATCCTCTTGAATATCGTCGTGGCCGCCACGTATGGCATTGATAAACAATGCCGATCCGCCGGCTTTGAATTTTTCCGCCAGTTCTTTATTTTGCGGATCATCAATATTCACCTCCCTAAACGATATCTTGCCGCCCATAACCTCTTGCGCGAATCGCTCCTCAACCGTCTGGCCGCTCAGTTTGCCAATGGCAATGCAAGTGGTACACCTTTGCGTGCGATGGAACAAAAACACTTCCACTTTATCGGCGGGCACGACCGCGACAGACATGTTGCTCGTATCTTTTTGCGGCTTTGATCTCATAACCGAATCAGGCGCCTGCCCGCCCGTTGCATTTTCCCGGGGCACCGCCGACATTATTCCCAAAATACCGGTAATCCCCAAAGATATGAAAATCGTAATGATAATTTTTTTATTCATTTGCCTTGCAATATTTACCGGTTAACCGCAACCGCAGCTTTTTTTCGGCGGAAGGACAAACGGGAAACCAAGGTCATGGCTTAACGCGGTCGCCAGATCGCCTATCAAAATCTCCATCTGCCTCCGGGATTCAAACCATTCGTTGATAACTTTGTTTTTCCTGACTTCATCCAATAAATTCTCGTATTTGGCTTTTTGCTCCTCCTGCCCCGAAAAACCTCCCTCCTGAAGGATGGCAAGCTCTTGTTGCGCCATCTGGAAATCATCCAACAGTTTTTGGGCGATACTATCACCATTGTAAGCCAGTTCGGCTTGTTTATATGCTCGGCATTCCTTGGTTTCTTGGATGGCCCCGGAGAATTCTTGTATTTTTTGGTCTAAGTTATTCATATAATTGTCTTGTTGAAAGTAATTACTTAATGATTCAAACCGGAAGCCAATTAAAAAAATACCCCATTATCATTATGCCGATGCTTGTGGTTACAATGAACGCCGAAAGCAACTTCCAATCCATAAGTTTCTTGAGTATCAATAATCCCGGGATCGACAAAGTGACCGTCGCGGTCATAAAGGCCAGCGCCGTGCCCAACGGCACGCCCTTGCCAGTCAAGGCTTCCACTATCGGGAGCACGCTCACCGAATTGGCGTAGAGCGGCAAGCCCAAAAGCGTCGCCAACGGCACGCCCCACCAATCGGCAACCGATAAATTATTTTCCACGAATTCCTTGGGAACAAAGCCGTGAATCAACGCGCCGATAGCCACGCCGAAAACGACATAAGGAAATATATTTTTGGTAATGCTTGCCGCGTCTTTGTGCCAAATTTCCAATTTCTTGGTCAACGGCACTTTTCGGCCGCCATTTTCCTTGATCGCTTCCCGACGGGTTTTAAATTGTAAAAAGGCCGGATTCACGCTTTTTTCCAATTTTAATCTCTGTATCGCCATCCCCGCCAAAACACTGATCAAAATTCCCAGCGCGTTGTATAAAAGCGTAATCTTAATGCCGAATATTGAAGGGAAAATAAATAACGACGCCTCGTTTACCAACGGAGAGGCGATAAGGAACGCGAAAGTAACTCCCAAAGGAATTCCGGCGCCCACGAAACCCACGAATAACGGGATCGACGAACAAGAACAAAACGGAGTAATCGTCCCCAGCGCCGCGGCCAAAAAATAGTCAAACCCGTACCATTTGCGCCCGGCAAGAATATCCCGGACTTTTTCTACCGGCATATAATAGCGGATAACCGCCATTAAATAATTGATAACAACCAAAAGCAAGCCAATCTTAACGGTATCGTAAATGAAGAAATTAACCGCGCCGGCCCAATATTGGTCGGAAATTTTAAACCAATCGACGACCACCGAATTCGCAAATAATTCAACCGGGTAAAATATGTCCATAATGTTATTCCAAGCTAAAGGCAGCCGCAGTCTCCACCGCATGAACAACAGCCCGACAGTTCGTTATTGCCCTTTTCTTGATTTAGCGCTTTTTTAATTTTTTCCATGTCCGCCGCTCCGGTCATCACCGCCTTGCCGTTTACCGCCAGCACCGGAAATTGCATCACACCCATGGCCAAAGCTTTTTGGATATCGTCGGTGTATCCGACTTCGACGCCAAGATTCAGCTCTTTTGCCGCAGCCACCGCCAGCTCGTGCAACTTTTTGCAGCCGGCGCATCCCGACCCGATAACTTTGATCGATTTGATCTTGTTTTCCATGTTTTTTGTTATTTTATTTAATTTAAATTAAACACGGCATCGGCAGCTCGCCTGCCTTTCTCCGTAAGAGAATAACGCACCCAAACCCCTTCCTTCCTGCCCTGTATCAACGCCGCATTTTTTAATTTGTTCAAATGGTGCGAAACAAGATTTTGCGGCACATCGAGATGCTTGATGATATCGCAAACGCAGTGTTCCCCATTTTTTAGGATGCAAATTATTTTCAAACGGTTTTCTTCGGCCAGCAATTTCAAAATCGACGCGGTAAGCGCGATATTCTCCCTTTCCTCGCCATTTTTACAACATTCGGGCTTGTCCATATATCAATATATATTGATATTTTAGCAATCCCGCCACACCTGTCAAATCAAAACGCGTCATCGCGCTATTTTGTACCGTTATCAAATATTATAGACGCGTGGTAATATTAAAAAAGCTAAAAACGAAAATACATGAACATCATCGTATCCGGTTCCCTGGCTTATGATCGAATAATGAATTTCCCGGGAAAATTCAGCGACCACATATTGCCGGAAAAGATCCACAATCTAAACATTTGTTTCGCTCTGGAAACATTTACTGAAAATTTCGGCGGCACTGCCGGCAATATCGCGTACAACCTGGCTTTATTGGGCGAAAAACCCTCAGTCTTGGCCAATGCCGGCAATGATTTCGAAACGTATCGGGCTTGGATAGAAGAACACAACATTGATATCAGCGCGGTAAATTTGGTGCCGGGCGAAAAAACCGCTTTTTGCTATATAATGACCGACAGTTCCGACAACCAGATCACGGCGTTTTATCCCGGAGCGATGAAATACCCCGAAAAAAAGCACCTCGATCGATTTTGAATAACGCTTTGGCCATCGTTTCGCCCGGTTATCCGGAAAACATGAACCGCCATGTCGAAAACTATAAAGAAAATAAGACCGCATATATATACGATCCCGGCCAGCAAATTACATCGTTACACGCCCAAGACATCACAAGCGGAATCGAAGGCTCCAAAGCGCTGATCTGTAACGATTACGAATTAAACATGATCATCGCCAAGACCGGGATGAATGAATCCGAGCTGATCGCCAAAACCGGCATATTGATCACTACCCTGGGCAGTAAAGGCTGCTTGATCAAAACCAAAGACCAGTCGTATGCCATCCCGCCCGCCAAACCTGAAAACAATTCCGACCCCACCGGCGCCGGCGACGCTTTCCGGGCAGGACTGCTTAAGGGATTCGCGCTGGATCTTCCGTTGGAAGTCACCGGCCGACTGGCCGCGACAGTGGCGGTATATACCGTTGAAAAATACGGAACCCAAACCCATAGCTTCACTTTGGAAGACTTAAAACAAAGATACAAGCAAAATTACGAGCAAGAATTAACAATTTAAAAAATACATGAACTACGATATAAAAGACATCGGCTTGGCCGACCAAGGCAAAAAAAGAATCGAATGGGCCGCCAATGATATGCCCGTATTGCGCAACATCAGCGAAAGATTCGCGAAAGAAAAACCTCTCGCGGGATTGAAAATGTCGGCCTGCCTGCATATAACCTGCGAAACCGCCAATCTGATCCGGACGCTGAAGGCCGGCGGCGCCGACATTTTACTGTGCGCCTCCAACCCGCTTTCCACGCAGAATGACGTAGCCGCTTCCCTGGTACGCGACTTCGGTGTATCGGTATACGGCATCAAAGGCGAAGATCGCGATACTTTTTTTAAACATATCCAGGCCGCGATCGCCCATGATCCGGTCATCACCATGGATGATGGCGCCGACCTGATCTCCACGATCCATAAAGACCACCCTGATCTTTGCAAGCAGGTGATCGGCAGCATGGAAGAAACCACCACCGGAGTTATCCGTCTGCGCGCGATGGCCGCCGAAGGTGCGTTAAAAATTCCGGTCGTGGCGGTAAACGACGCCAAGACGAAGAACATGTTTGATAACCGCTACGGCACCGGCCAATCAACCCTGGACGGCATCATCCGCGCCACCGATATCCTCGTCGCGGGAAAAACTTTCGTTGTTGCCGGTTACGGCTGGTGTGGACGTGGTTTCGCGGCGCGCGCCCGCGGTATGGGAGCCCGGGTGATTGTCACCGAAGTTAATCCGATCAAAGCCCTGGAAGCGGCTATGGACGGTTTTATGGTCATGGCCATGGACGAAGCCGCCAGGATCGGCGACCTTTTTTGCACCCTTACCGGCGACATCAATGTGATCGACAAGAAACACTTGCCCCTGATGAAGGACGGCGCCATATTATGCAATTCGGGCCACTTTGACGTGGAAATAAACATCAAAGCGTTAAAAGAAATGTCGAGTTCCGTCAGGGAAAACGTGCGTAATTTTGTCGATGAATACACTGTTGGCAAAAAACGCATATATCTGCTCGCGCAGGGCCGCCTCGTAAATCTATCCGCCGCCGAAGGGCATCCCGCCTCGGTAATGGATATGAGCTTTTCCACCCAAGCGCTGGCGTGCGAATGGGTGATAAAGTACAAAGCCGCTTTAAAACCGCAAGTATATGACATCCCCGCCGAAATCGATGATTATGTCGCAGGCATGAAACTGGCGTCGATGGGCATAAATATCGACAAACTCACAGAAGAACAGGCGAAGTATTTATCAAGCTGGTCCCACGGAACTTAACAAGCAACCACAGAACACGGCCGCCTGTTACGAATTTTAAAAGCTCCGCATAATGCGGAGCTTTTAAAATTACCAAAAATTATCCGCTCAAACGCGAGAAGCGGACTTTCGACCGCGGGAAATCCATGCTCATCGCGAATGACGTGATCAGCCCTCCCAGCAATACTGTTCCCAAAAAATAAAAGTTAAGCGCTCCCAAAGCATTCATCGATGGCGGGAACGGCAGCATCGTAATAATCACCCCGGCTGCCAACGCGGCGATCGCGATCCATTGGTTTTCCTGCATTCCAAATGCCATCTTTGTTTGTTTCTCTCCCCGGTAAGCATCTTCGGTAAAACGTTCGACCCCGGTCAAAATGAAATACAAACCAACGATCAACGACGCACTGAAATTATGCGCGGGAGCCAGCCATAACGAAAACAACAATGAGAAAAGCCAAAGATTGAACAAGATCGAATACGTCTGCGTCGCGTGTATACACTCACCTTTCATTTTGGAAAGGACAACAACCCTCGACTGGCTTTGCCATACCCTGATCCCCATATCCTTGGGCGCGGCGACCCCATGGCAGCACCCTTGCGACAAGCATCTTAACCGCCCGATCGCCTGCGCCAGCGGCGCGCACAAAACTCCGGCAAGCAGTGTCTGGTATATGGAAATCCCAAAAACAATTTTTATAAGCAACATCCCCAACACGCCGCCGATGACCGCGCCCCAATATCCATAAGGACGGAGTAATGTTGCGCTGCCCCACCGTAACTGGGCGAACAGCGCGCCTCCCGATATGGTACAAACAACCAGGACCAAAACCGCCAGGTTGTTTCCGATAACATATCCCATTATCCCGGCCGCAACGGCTCCGGCCAATCCCGAATAAATACCATGATTTATGATACGGAATTTGCCATTGAAAAATAACCAATCGCGGCGCGAATTCGCTATAATTTCGGACAAGTTTCTCAATACGGCCCAAACCGAGCGATAATTTACCGCCAGGATCAAGATCATTAAATTTACCAGCCAATATAAAAATAGATTTTTCGACAAGTCCAAACCCAGGATAGAAAACAAAGCCGACGCGTAAAGCGCTCCGATAATGAAAATCGCGGAAACGGTTTCCAGATTAAAAGAGCTTGCTTGTCCAATTGTCCCCCGCAATGAAAAAATCGGCTTATGCCGCCGCGCCGTATCGCCAAAAACCCTCATTATGGCAAACCGTTCATATCCAAACACCAGGGAAATCAACGCTAAAATCAAAACCGGCGTCAGCACATACAACGCGCCCGCCGACCGGAACCACAACGACAAACCAAAGGCCAGCAATCCGGTGCCGAAATAGATCGGGTGGGAAAACCAGGCGTAGATCCCGACGGATACAAACTTTTGGGGCGGATAAGGATTCATCGGCAAGCCCTTTCCGACAATTACCAAGTCCAGCATTCCCTTGGCCACCATAAAACCGCCCAGCGCCACAGCAAGAACCGCGGCCGGTTTCCAATCAGGGACCGGCAAATAAACCGAATTATCAAGAACCGAAGCCCAAAAAAACAAAAACGCGGGCAACAAAACCACAAACAAAAGGCCGTATAAAAATTTACCGACAAAACTGCGCGCCGTTTTTTTCACCATATGACTTTTTCGTAAATAGTTACCGCCGGTTCCGACTCCGAACCCGTTTCCAGAATTCCATTATTATACCATTTATGCTCGTTGGCCGATAAAGCCGGTTTAGGCAAAAATTTAAAGATATCGCTAAACGCCTTGAAAATAGTGGAAGCGATCACTCCTTGGCGTAACGTAATGTTTTCCCCCAACTTAAGTTTAAAATCATTTCCCGATATTATTCCATCGTTAATAACCAAATCCTCGGATCTTTTGCCGTCAAACCACACCAAACTTTGTTTTGTTTTGCCATCCCACCGGATCCATACCAAATAATGGCGGGCGGTATGGCAACGCCCCCAATAAAGCGTTTTGAAAGGAAGCTCCCATACGGGAATGGTAATATCTATGCATTCCACGTAACCGAGGCCATGAAACGACAAATCCGGCGAAACAATACTCGCGAGAGCTTTTGGCTGGAAACACTGCCACGTGATTTTGCCGTTGCCGGCATCGATCAGCGTTTCATTGATCGGCTCACTTCGGGAATCCCAAGACGCATTTACTTTCCCTGACTGCCAAATTATCCGGCCCGGATTTTCCAATTTTGGCGCGGGATCCTTGGTAAATCCCACCTGCGTTACCACGCCTTTCGCGGAAGTGCGCCGCAAATGCTGGAATCCGTTAATTTCAAATTTACCCCATTTTAACGAAGCCCGATAACCGATATAAACATTTCCTTTATCGTCGGCGATATCCAAATACCATTTTTTCAGCAAAAAATCCGCCATATTGTTATATCATACCAAAAAACCGCGCCTTAATCGATTAATTAAAGCGGTTCCCGAATTGTTTTAGCGACATTTTTTATCAAAAGAACGGGCGTCCGAAAGCGCCGGTTTACATAATTTGATTGCTTTATTCCGTAGCGATCCCGTCGAATTCGGCCTCGTTGGCCGCCGCTTCCGCCTTGGTGGCCCGGATAATACCGTCCTTATGGTGCGCCGGCGAATATATGGTATAAAGCTTCAGATCCTCGTCATCGGAAGCATTGATAATATTATGGTTCGCGCCCGCGGGCACAACGATCGCCGTGCCGTCCCCAGCCTCGTATTCGGTACCTTCGATAACGACCTTGCCCTTACCCTTCTCAATCCGGAAAAACTGGTCGTTATCGGGATGAACCTCCATGCCGATCTCTTCACCGGGCCGTAAACACATCAAAACCATTTGGCAATGCGCCGCGGTATAAACAACCTCGCGAAAATTATCATTGGCAAGAGTCAACACCTCAATATTGTTAACGTATCCTTTTTTCATATATTTTTTTATTTACACTATATTGATCTTACCCGGACATTAATAAATTTTTCATTAATTCCGATATAAAAAAAGGCGGTCCAGAATCCTACCGTTAGGAAATTGAACCAATTCTTACTCCGCGCGGATAGAACAGCCGTCCGCCCGGATTATGCTGGGGGAAATTGCTCGCCCGATCCCAATAGTTCATCCCGGAAACGTAGTACGGGTAATACAGGTAATAACGGTAACGGTAGTACGGATAATCCCCGAGGAAAACAGCGGGCGTATGCCACCATTCTCCGTAACCGCCATACCCGAAAAACTTATTTGCCGATAACCAGTCCCCATGTGTTCCGCCACCATCAACCGCCATCACGGACGGCATCGATAATACCATCGCCGCCAACACTAAGATTGCTTTCAGAAATTTATTCATACCAGCCCCCACATTCCTTATTTTTTTAAAAAAGGCCTGACTATTTGCTTTCGTTAAACATTCGAAACAAGGTTTGAAATTATTGAGAGCATAAATCATAAAACATAAAAATACGATGAAACGATACTTTTTCATAATAAATAAAACTTTCCCATCATCGCAGACAATTGTAAAAAAAAGCGCCCATTCCATCCAGACTGGAATAAGGCACGCGTCAATCCGTCATCACTGATCCTCTATCATTCTATCCCAACTGATTTCACCGAATCTCAGAGATTGGCACGCATACTAACCTTTTGGCAAACTCAGTAAATATGCTCTGCTAGATCATAGGTTAGAGTTTGCGCAAATTCCCTGCCGTTTTCTTTGTCAAATTCTTCTGCAAGCCTAATCGCCCTCTTAACTCTGTCGTAGCTAAATCTACCGCTTTTGCCGATCAAGAGACTTATCAAAATTCGATACGCGATTCTCCCCTGTAATTCTTCGTCCATATTCTTGCCACCACTTCATCTGCCATTGGAATAAGCGTAGTCGATAAAATCATGGCCAACGAATCGCGCAAATTCCAATCCATCATCCCTATATAACGATTTGGCTATTCCACGCATTGTTTCGAACCGGCTAGTGCAGAATTTTCCATTGCAATTAGCCATCAATCTTACCAGCACACCGTATGCCACATCCCACTTGTTTTCATCTTCAAGGAGGTCGAATCGCGATACTTTTATTCCGAAAAAGATACTCTCGGTTATATCGCCTAAAAGAGCCTCGAGGAATTCGTAACCTCCGTCAAATGTTCTAGATTCTCTAGCCGCAATCTTAACATTTTCATGGCGAGTTCTTTTTACATGCCGATAGTCTTTTTCAATCAATAGCAACATCAATAAATTATATGCCATCTGCCCCTTTGTTTTTTTGTCCATTTCCTAACCTCCAATTTATCTATTTTCCTTTATTCGATCTTCCATCCCATGTTAATATAAAATTTTGTCTGGCCAGGCAACCTGCGCATTGCGACATCTTTGCCGAACAAAGCCTTCTTATTCCCCGGTTCAAGCAAAAGTGCCCTGTCGAAAGCATTGATCGCCTCATCAAACAGTGCCACATAATTGAACGCGGCACCGAGATCCAGCCAATAAATCAATTTTTCCGGATCAAGATCGGCCGCTTTCTTAAAGGCAATAATCGCATCGTAATGTTCATACAATCCGGATTGCCTTAACCCCTCTCGATAGTGGCCAAGAGCTTCATCAGAGCTTAACTTCTTCCCGTTATCCATCCAATCACCTTTTGTTTCTTTTCTTGTTCTTTATTCCGTTACGGCCAATCTTGCGCCATAGCGCCTCCTTTATCTCGCGGATTTTATCACGCTCATATTAAAGTCCGACCGCGCGAACGATTCGATAAGATCGTATTCTTCCTGGGAAAGTTCCAAGACTTTCTTACTGCCCTTAATACCGACTTTTATGGGAATTTCCCAGTTTCTGCTGCCGACAATGTTCAAATCTCTCAATATTATCCGATAGTCGGCGGGCTTCCCTTTGATAATCTTATACCCCACTTTGAAGCCATACATATTCCGGCCGCTTACTGGCACAGGGACTCCGTTGTTTAGCTTTTTTAAATAAAACGCCAAAACTTTCTCGGAAATTTCCGTTTGCCAAATTAATTCATTGACACGGATTTCTCCCGCCACAATTCCTCTCTCCATTCCTAGAACCTCCTATATTCTCCCCATCTTCATCCCGCTGTCGCCACTTCAATGGACCCACGCCGGTCCGCAAAGAAATGCGGAAGCGTCCATACCGGGTATCTCTTTTAATGTGCTGGAAAGGATCCAGCAAAGAATACCGCTCTTTTGGTAGTAAGACAGCAAGGGTGAACTGGCGATTCCGAAAATACCATTTATGGTATCTTCTCTTTTTTCGTCATCGGGTATTTTCCATCTCCAACCGTCCATATCCCGGTTTTTGAAGAGAAAATATTTAGCGAATTCCGACCAATCGTTATCTTCCATAAACCTCATGGGACATTTTGACGCCATCTCTTCTTCGGGCTCGAGCCCCTTTCCGCTGATTATCCTGATCGCCCCGCTCTCCAAATCCAGGATCGCACTTTCTCCCGGATTCAATTTTGGCATCTTTATTCCTGACATTTTACACCTCCGTCGAGCAAGCACACATCTCCAATCATGTCTTCGGCTTCGCGGATTACGTGATGATGCTAAAAATCAAAATTACGCGCAACCAGAGTTCCACATGATGACCATGGCTTATCGCCTTTTTCGGCACTGATCAATAAACCTTCCTTGTTTTCATCTCTGCCGATTATGACGTACTCTCCAAGCGATTCGTATTCACTGCCCCAAAAGGTAATATCTTTTCCTTGAATGCTTGAATTTTGGATCAAACATCTTGATATTATTATTTCCGTCGGGATAGCGATACAAACTCGCACGCAAATCGGGACAATCTTTTCTATTTCTGCTTGCTGCACCTGCCATTCAATCCCTTTGAATAGCGATCCCATATTAATGAGATAATATCCCGGAGGGAATTGTTTGCCGGCCCAGTAAGCTTCTTTTGGTTTTAACCACCACTCCTTCTCTCTTGATCCTTCCCGGAAATACGTGCTTTTTTTGTCTTCACCCTTTTTGGCCATAGAGAGAATCGATTGGCCGGTATAGTAAGCCAAGGTCCATTGTTGGCCTTGGCTGCGATTTGCATCGCAAGCTTCGTTCAGTGTCGACTCGTTGTAACGAATGACTATGCTGTCTTTTACTTTTACTCCCCAGGCGGTTGCAACTTCGTCGGCACGGACAATTTTCAATCCTTGGTTTGCGAGAGAAGCAAGATATTCGTCGGTAGCGATATGGCCCTCATTGGCTTTCATTTTCTTAGCAATCGCCGCGATCTCTTCAATCGCATTTTCCGATTCGGTCATTTCGACCAATTTCCTCACCGATTCAATGGTTGCCTGGCCACTCAGCAGAAGTTTAATTGCCGGCCACATTTTTGAATTTAGCGGCAGCCGGTATCCGTCCAGCAGGAAACTTTCATCGTTTGTTTCCGATCTCCCGGTTGCAAGATAATACACCGTCGCACCAAGCTGGCGCAACGCTTCCGGCAATCCTATAGGCATCTCTTCTGCCTTGTACTCAAAATTATAGGCATGCTTATTCGCGTTCCGCGCAAGGGGAATATTTCTGCTTATCTGCAAAAGCATATCCTTGCGAATCGGTTCGTCCGGCACTACGAAAGTTTCCAGCGGAAAAATAATGTATTTGCCGCCATCAACGCTCGCCTGCAAATGATCCAGCAGAACCTTTAAAAGGATCTGCAATTCTAAATCACTGGTTATTAGCCTCATACCACTCCTCCATACTAATTCCTTATTGACCGTTCAAGTGGCTCATCCTTATCCAGGCGATGTTGGGCGCAAGCGAGAATCGTGGCCCAGTTCTTGGGCCGCAGCCTGACGCTCGAACCTTTGATCGCCAGGATCGTTTGACGGTCCACTTCCCGCCAATTCAACTTCATTTCCCAATCATCGATGGCTCGTTGCAGATCTTGGACCCAGACGGAATCTCTTCCCGACCGGCCCGCATACTTATCGGCTTCCAATACCATCCATTCCACGCTGGCGCCGGTGCACCAGTTCTTTGACGCGATCTGTTCTCCGAATTGCGTAAAGTCGGCAATGTCGGTCGGAATTCCGTAACGCTTGAACATTACTTTGATAATGTCGGCGTATTCTTCGGGTTCCGGCATCAGGAACGGAATCGTATCATCACTGCGGCCTTCACGCTTATACGCTTCGTCCAGCAAATCGCTGCGATTTGAAATCCGCACCCAAATGACTTTTCCCCGGCGTGCCGGGTCTGAAGTAAACATGAATTTCATTTGCCTCAGACGGTTCGAAACACCGGTATCGCCGCTCGGCGCGTCGCGCGAGGTTTCACTTTGGTCGGCCTCATCCTCAATGACGATGACCGGCGAAAGATCGTCCAGCGCGGCAAACAGCCTCTCGGCGTTTTCCTCGGACTCGCCAACCCACTTTGAACGCAAGTTGCCGATTTCAACAACATTGAAATTGCACTCGTAAGCAAAACACTCAAAGAAGAATGTTTTACCGGTGCCCGGCGGGCCGCAGGCAAGAATGCCCATTGGCGCGCGCCGCAGACAATTGCGCAAGATATTGTTACGTATCTCAAGCATATGTTGCTTAAGCTCGTCCTTGCCGCCAAAATGGTCAAACCCGAACCGGGGATGTTTGATTTTAACGCGGTCGCCAAATTCGGTTTCAAGTATTTCCTGTTTTTTGTTCTTTACCAGCGACATCGTTACCGGCGCTTCTTCCTGTTTGGCGATCGCGCAAATACTGTCGATCTGTTTTAACGACAAGCCATTGGTAACGCGTCCCAGAAATTCCGCGGTCAGATTTTGCTCGATCTTAATACCGTTTAACCCAAAAATGTGATTCCAGCGGGCAATCCGCGAGGATTCATCGGGCTTGGGTATCTTTATCGCCACAATATCCGACTGCGAGCTTCTCAAGCGCCCATTCAATCCGGCCAGCGTTGGCGTTAACAGTGCGATGATATGCCCGCCATTTTTTATCTTTTGGCTTCTGGAAAAAGATTCCAGCATTTCGGCATTAATGCGCTCCGCGATATTGTTTTGTCCGGCAGCCTGGCTAGGAACCACGTTGTTGGCAAAATTTATAACCAGGGCGCATCGCGGCGCGCCTTCGCTTTCATCGGTGAAAACCCTTTCAAGCACTTTCAAGACTTGCGACGGGGTTTCGCCGATAAGCTTTGATAGCGGCGCTTTCGCGGCCTGGTTCTGTTGATGGCTTCTGGCCGCTTCTTCGGTTGCCGATTTTGCCGGCGTATCCGGCTTATTTTCTTTCAGGTAACGGTCGCGAAACAATACTTCCATCCCCGGGGTCGCAAACTGCAACCCCGACGAAAGCGAGTAGCTCATCACCAGATCTCTCTGCCGGAATAAATTTTCCAAATATTGCGGCAAAGACAGATATTCACCTTCCATGTTCCTTTGCAGGTCATAGATATTGTTCCAAAAAACAAATGAATGACTTATCCCCGACTTAAACTGTTTCAGAAGTTGATCAAGCCAAGGTGGCACATTTTTTTCCATGTAAACCTCCGTTCAACCACACCAACTGTCACATTTTATTTCCACATCGATTCCGATTGCCTTCAAAAAGGCAATAAGACCGTAACGCATGTCGCCGCTAGTGAAATCGTCTATCACCACCCTCCCTCCCGGGTAAACAACAGCTCTAATGAAATCAGGCTGGTTTTTAATAACCGTTTGAAATTCTTCCGGCAACACCGTTCACCTCCTGCTCTTTTTGGCAGCTATCTTCAATATCTGTATGCACTCCCATTTTTTCCAGGAGCGCCCTAATGGCATTTGCTTCATGGCCGCAGTTATTACCGCTAAAACCATGAAAATCGAATTTCATTCCGTTCTTATCGATCTGGACCGATATGGTTTCAGGCATTGGTTTTCACCGCCTGAATGCTATAAACAAACCCGCCTTTATTGTCGGATATTTGTCCCAATTCCACATCGTAGCCTCTGATCTGAAGCACGGATTTAACGATTTCCGCTTGGAAAGCATCCGCGAACAAGCTTTGCAATCGCTTTATTTCGTCTTTCCATTCCGATGTATATTCATCGGCACAGAAAGCAATCGACCCGTCGTCATTAACGTAAACGCCAATTCCTCCGGGAAGCTCTTCGGTAGTTATGATTCCGTCCAGCTTTTGTTTGTACGCGTTGCCGGAATAATCTACCACTTTTGAGCCGTGGTTGATGCCGTCGCAACCATAAAGCCGGTCCAAGGCCAAAACCACACATTCTTTAATAATACCAACCGTATTCAATCCCGCGATCCAATTTGCCAATTCAGGTTCAGCCGCCCGGATTTCCTCCAGGCAGCGGCTAAGTTGCGGAGCTCCAAGTTTCGTGTTCAATATTACTATTTTACTCATTTGAATACCTCCTTTTACTTCACCTTTCACGAGGCGAGCGCAATGGAAATTCCAAACTTAAAACGCCCATTACGCTCGCCTCGTAATTTAATTTTTAACGTGCTTACCCCGTCCGCGTAGTAATTAAGTACAAATATTGCGCTAATTACCCAAAGGGTCGATTTAACAAAAAATGCCCCTTTAGAGCAATCGAGACTCTAAATACAACAACCCATTTCGACGAGTCAAAATCGAAACAGTGACAACTGCGACTAATTTCATAACTGGTAGTCTGATAATCTGCAAAACTGGAATTCAGCGACTCAGAAATTAGCGCGTTTATTTGTAATTGGTAATTCTATATCATGCTTTTGCTTTCGTGTCAAGAGTAAGCGCTTATTGCGCCTGCGTTGGTAAATTAAAACAGCCCTTTAACCGGCTGTTTTAATGAACTATTGATTTGCGAATTTATTTTGCGTATGGCGCGGGCTGCCCTTCTTTGATTGTTTTCAGTTTCAAAGGCCGGTTGATGGCGTTACCTTTTTCGTCAAAGGTAATGTTCCCCGTGGCGCCTTGGTAATCTTTCATTTTGAGCAGCTCATCTTTGATTGCCGTACCGTTGTTGCCGCCGCGCCCGATCGCCAACGCCAGCAAATTAAGCGCATCATAAGCCAAGCCATTGAACACAGTGGGAGTTCTGCCGTATTTCTTTTTGAATTTATTGATAAAGTCATCCGAAAGTTCTTCTTCGGGCATAATGTAAACGATCCCTTCGGTTATTTTTCTTGCACCCGCGACAACGCCCGGATCGCTGAAAGTATCGGGCGCTAAAAATTTCGCCGCAATCCCTTCGGCCTGCGCTTGCTTTAAAATAATACCAATGTCCTTAGGATAGCCAAGCAAAAAAATCACGGCCGGTTTTTTTTCTTTTATCCGCGCCAGTTGTTCCTTGAAATCAACGGTTTCCGCCCGATAGCCTTCCATGATCGAAATATCGATGCCGCTCCGGGAAGTGGCGCCTTTTACCGATTTGGCCAAATCCAAACCATATTCGTTGTTGATGTAAATTATCGCCGCGTTTTCATATCCCGCAATTAAAGCCGCCTCCGCCAATTTTTCGCCCTGCTGGGTATTTGACGGATAGATCCGGAAAGTATAATCGCCGGCAGTAATCTTGGCGGTTCCGGCCAGCGCCGACATAAGCACCACTTTGTTTTTTTCGGCGATCGGCGTATCCGCGAGAAGCGCGTCGGAACTGATCGAGCCGATAACCGCCTGGACTTTATCGGTAAAAATCAGCTTGCTCAGCGCCAGCACGCTCTTATCGGCATCGGCCTGATCGTCTTCGCGCACAACCAAAATGTTTTGGCCGTTGATGCCGCCCTTTTTGTTGATAACCTCTGCCGCCAATTCGGTTCCCTCTTTTTCCAACTCCCCATAATAAGCATAATCGCCGCTAAGCGGCACCAAATGCCCGATCTTGATCGGTTCCTTTTTTGTAAATATTGATTTTAATGGATTAGCCATGAATTTTTATCCCGTATCCTATATTATAAACCCCAACGCCGCCAAAACATATATCGAACGTGCAATCGAGCCGTTAAAAAATACCATATCCGTTAATTAAAAATAACCCATTTATAACCCTATTTCAACCCAAAAGCCGCTCAATTGGGCGGCTAAGGACCACAACTAGGCGATTTTTAATTCCTTTGACAATTAGCATCTCCGCTTATCTAAGACCAATATTGACCGTTTGGACGGTGCCATCTCCGAGCTTCGCTCCGATGCGCCAAAAATATCCGGGAACAAAACCTTTTGTGCCCCAATTAAAGATATATTGTTTGGTTTCGCTGTCATAGCGGAAATTACTGCCACTGGTTTCCGGCTCGAAATAAATACTTTCATCAATGGCAGCAGTCGTCAAGCCGCCCTTTAACGGAGAAACCCACTCGGGCAGATTCGGAGCTTGCACGAAATTACCACTATAATCTTTGAGCTGGAATTTAACCGGGATCGTGCTTCCTCCCTTAAAAATACTGGCCGGACAGTTCGGGCACATTTGATGGGCGGTATCATTGATGGGCTGCAAAAACCCGTAAAATCTATAACCAACCTTATAGCTTATTGTTTTAACATACGCATTGCCCGCGTTATCCGTAGCGTTGACTGTAAAAGTATACGATCCCGCTTTGCCAGTATCAATGCTCGCGCCATTGGCAAGCGTTCCAACACAGGAAGCGACACCGGAACCGGCATCACTGCAACCGTACGCAACAGTCACAGGTTCATTCAAAATATACAATCTTGATTCTTCGGGACGGTTTACGCTAATTTCCGGACCAGTTTTGTCGATTTTGACCGGACCGAAAACCGCAACTGATTGGTTTCCCGCATTATCGATGGCGACACCACTAACTGTCTGCGTGATTCCCTCCGCATCAATAATTTGATCTGTCGGACAAACCGCGATCCCCGATCCGCCATCTTGACATTCAAAATGAACGACTACATTCTGGTTGGACCAAAAAACGATCATATAACTTCCGGCCGACGCAGTAATCATCGGCGCTTTCCTATCGATTTTATTCCCCGCAATCGGCCCGGCCTGCGCGCAATTACCCGCCTTATCGCAAACAGTTCTACTGGTAGTCGTGGCGCTATCGGTCTCGCGATCCGCATCAACGACAGTTGTCAGAGTAAAACTGGCATCGATGCCATCCGCCAGCCCCGAATCATCGTCGCTGGCAACACAAGTTATCGCAATATTATCATTATGCCACTGGCCATCGGCATTGCCGCAAGTTATCTGGGGCACCTGGGTATCGGCAGCAACAATCGTAAAATTAATAGTTTTTTGAGTTTCCTTGTTGCCTAATTTATCGGAAGATAAAAATACCAGCTTATGGGTTCCAGCATCGGCAATATCAATTGTAGTTGACGCGACTTGGATCGTGCTAGTTGCGCCGTCATCCAAACTATAATCGATCGAGAACACTCCTGCAGGAGTTATGCCAGATTGGCTGAAATCCTGACTCGACAAATTAACCGTAACTGCACCGCGATAAATACCCGCGTCTCCCATTTGGCCATTAATTAAGGCCGTTGTCTGGGACGGAACAACATCAGTTGACGCACTATTCTCAACAATCGATGTCGGCACAATCACCGAACCATTGCTCGAAACAATTTGCGAATTATTGCCGCTAATCTCCAAACTACCGCTAAACTGCGGCGTCACCGGTATGTCGTTGAACACTTTGGACGATGTCACCTGGTCCCCTTCTATTTTCTGATCTATCAAAGTAAAAGTGCCGGTTCCCGATCCTTTCAAGTTGATTTTATATTGACTGCCCATATCCGTCGGAAGGTAAACATACTTATGCCCACCCATAATCTCAAAACTAGCACCGGGAACCTCATAACGGGCATTACCATCAGCATCAACCCCAAGAACAATCCTGCCACTATCATCAACCACCGCGATATCCACCGGGCTCTTGATAGTGATACTGTCCCCGCTCAGCTCGCAAAGCCGATTATCGGCGGCAAGCTGAGCGTGAGTTACCATACCAGCGTATTGAGGGAAAGCGGCACCGGTAATAATGTTCACAATTTTTTTACGGATGCCATCATTGCTTGGCATTCCCCCATGAGCCGCTTTCTGAAAATAAAATTTATTGGCGCTGTCTACCGGAATACTATCCGCGCTTTCAAATGGTACCGTATCGTCGCCGGAAAGCGGCATACGATCTGGAACATACCAAATCGGCCCAATATCGGAAAGTTGGTTAACAATAAAACCATGGAATGTATTTGATTGACAACCAATGATATTGTAAGAATCTATTCCTTTGGACCGCGGATCAAAATAATCAAAGCTTGTCGAATGAAAATCATTAGCGTTTTTTATACCGGTACTGTTCAATCCAACGTTTTTTAAATAAATTAAAGTGTCTTCGTAATTCAGTTTTTCTTCTGATGTTGGACCCCATAATGGATATTTGCGTACTGTTAAATAACTGCCACGAAGATTATAATATTCTTTACTGGGCAATAAATCATAAGCCATAGGAATGTTTTGGCTAATTTTTTTAAATTCCTGAGGATTTAATCCGGAAATACCCATATCGCTGCCATCAAGTAAAACCTGTTCTGCTTTAGGCGCCCAAAAGATTGGGTACACCCAAAAACACAAGTTTATCGATCTTCGAATCAACAGTGTCTATAATATATTTTTTAACCACTGATCCGCCAAGGCTATGAGCGATTATATTAACTTTGCCCGTCGGCGATTTTTTCGACAGTCTTTCAATTTCATTACCGAGTAAAATTGCATTTGTTGTTGTGCTACCAAAAAATGCCTGCGGATAAACACCACTCACACCGTAACGCCAATCATACGGAAAAGTAAAAAAATCTTTACCTTCAACATATCCAACGCCAATAAATTCATCAATCAAGTTTTTCGCATAGTTGACATAATAAACATTACTTATAACAGACCCATAAAAGACTTCTCCATCTGAAGGTGTTAAATCTTGCTTAAATTGCAAAGGATCCATAAAACTATCAGAATCGAATGGTATTTTCATCTCTATAGACGCCCACAATCGAGTCTCTCCCTTAAACATCTCTGTCCCTAGTATACCAGGTACAAAAAGTACAGGAATTTTCACTGCAGAATCGCCAATTTCCACACTATCCAGCTTATTGGTCCAAGAGGCACCAACAACGCCGCAGATCTGAGCCTCGTTCGGGATAGCAAAACTCGCGGCCGATGAATCAATCTCTGGAACAACGGCCATGCTTGGTTGGTAAGTCCAAGTTTCATCCACCACCCCCGCAACCAATGCTTCATTAGATAAATTAAAATTAGCATCTGAGGAATCGGTTGCATCACTATCAAGCAAACCGAATTGGTAATTCCAGACTTCACCCACCACGCCCGTAATCACCGCTTCGTTTGTCAAAGAAAATCTGGCATCGGAAGAATCTACCACTTCGTCTGATATTGTTACAATACCTGCAGTCCATACCTCTTGGGTACCGTCCCCGGTAATTGTGGCTTCCGCAGCTAAAACCGACCCTGATTGAATTGCCAAAGATATTACGGCTAGTAAAATTATAATTGTCTTTAGAGGTAGTTTCATGGGCTTGGTCGTACGGAATAGTTACAATTCAAATAGCAATTAAAAAATATTTTTAAATCAACAAATTATATGTTTTAAAGTATCGCAAGCGTTGAGCTTGAAACAATATATAACTCGAACAAAACTATCAATGCTAAAAACAGAAAAAAAACGAGAATAGCTCTTCCTTCCTTTATGTTGCGATAATTTTTTTTAAACCATAAAAGACCTATAACTCCGACGAGTCCCAAAAATTGAATAGAAACCGCAATAGTTATTAGATCGGCCCGATAATTTAATAAATTATCTCTATATGGAATGTCATCAATCAATTCGTGGAAAAAATTAGTTATTGGACTCCATAAAAATTCCGGAGCCAAAAACATTATCAGGGAAACCGCAAGCCAAATTTTTTGTTTTTTTGTCATAAATTATGCGACTTATTTAAAACTTTTCAACTGAATTAAGTTTATAACCTGGCGGCATAACTAGCAATAATCTCATTTGGCAGAAGAATCTCTAATTATCAAAGATATCTTTCTTTTGCCTAATCTCCACACTCAAAATAAATACATCCATTAAATAGCGTCGTAAAACAGTAGCGTTACGGCCGAGGCTTTGCAGCGGTCAGAGGTTCTTCTCAGATCAATATTATAACTCTGATTTGTGCGAAATACTTCGTAAAAACTAAAATTAGAAATAGCATTCAGCGAAATATTTGCAGCAACAGAGCCATTGACTAGATAGGCCATTGAGCATTCTCCATCGGCAACACCCTTGGTCCCAAAATACATCCAGGCCGTGCTTCCAGGAACAAAAACATTATAAGATTTTGTTAAGTCGGAATTATTATATCCAACAGAGTCACGAATCAGTGTCATTTTCTTTGCCGTGGGAAAGTAAAAATTATAATATTGGAATGGGGCGGCGGCAGGAACGCCAATTTTTGCAATCGCATCTTCAATGGCAAATTTTAATATTGTGTCGCTTAACGCCGCGCCTGTTTTCCAATTAACGATGTAGCTTGGGTAATCGCTGGTTAAAATATAAACCACCAACCAACCGTCCGCGCCGAGATAAATCCGAAAATCATATTTCGTCTTATCATTGTCATCAACACCGTACGCTTTCTTGCCGATAAGATAAGTAGCGCTCGCGGTTTCTATCGAATCAAACAGGGCCAACTTAGCATTGTCAAAATTGGCGATACTAAAATTGGCCGTATCCAATTTCACGTAAGCGGCCATTCCCGCCTGGGAAACCGGAAAGCTCGTCGCGGCGCCGGCCAATGTCGGCAAAAAAGCGCACACGACCGCGATCGCGGACATAATAAAACTTCGATAGCCGATACAAATTTTTTTAATATTCATAAATTATTGTTATTGGAATTAGTATTTAAGATTTACTCATCAAGGAACGGGGGCCGGACGAGATCGATGGTGCCGTCGTTATTAACCGCATCCGGGATTTTGTTTTTCGCTTCATTGGTTTCTTTTATTTCTGCCGGCGGCGAAATGACGGCATTAACCGATTTATTATTCCGTCCCAGATACAAATAAAAACCTGCCGCCAGCAAGGTTATTATTGTTATTCCTATGATCCTCCCCAGGATTTTTTTGTTTTCTTTCATATAACTGCCCTATCGAATGCGCAAATTACGATATAATACCAATATTCTTGAAAGTTATCAAGTTATTTTGCAATAGCGACAAAATTTAATATTTTACACCTTTTACTTAAAACTCGCAGAGGTATAGCCTCCGCGAGCTTATCGCCGCCATCAAGACACTTGGGTTTGGTTTCTGCCTTCCCTGACTTTATCGGTTACCGCTTCCAATGAATCAAGAGGGGTGGTTTCATTTTTGTTGATCAAGTAGGTTTTGGCACCTTTGCCGGTCATCTTATAAACCAGATTGCGGAGGATCGGAATGTTGGCGCTATAGCCGCCGGAAGCCCAAACCACATCGCCGGGCTTAGCCAGGCCATGAGTCGCGTTTTGCACCGCCGTATCCCTATCCACCAAATGAGCCAGCACATTATGGAAACCGAAACAAAAAAATCCCTGCCGGTCGGGCACGTGCGGGGCAATCTTTTCTTTCATGATATTATGCCCCCAAAGCCTTACGTCGATATCTTCCTCAACTTTTTCCCGTTGTTCCGGCGTGTAGGGAACTTTTCCGCCTTTCTGGAAATCGTTGACATGCGTGATCTCCCCCGCCTGTTTTTCACTCATGATATCCGACGCGACCAGCCTTTTAAATCCCAATGCTTTTTTAACGTCCGCGGCGTAAATGCCCAAAGATGAACCCACTTCGACATAGGTGCCATCCGGCTCAATGAATTGCCTGACCGCGTCAAAAGACGGGTTTCTTCCAAAACCGGTCACGGTGCAAACATAGTCGGCGGGATATAACCCGTCAATTTGAGCCGAAGAATTTTTGCCTAAAATTGAGGACATTTCTTTTACCATATCGATACTCCATCCGGCGTTTCCCCTGCCAATTGCCTTTTTGATTCGCGCCATCGTATCTATCAGCGGTATCGGAGTGGCAATCCCCAGTGCATTCCTATCCTTCTCCAATCCGTTAATGTATTTGGATAATCCGCCGCCCGTTTCCAAATCAGTGATAATCGCTTCGTAAACTTCTTTGGGATATTCCGAATACCAATAACTGAAGCGCTTATTGTTCAATTGCGTCCTTAATTGCGATACAACCTGCGAAGAATGGGATTTCCCTATCCGCTCCGGATGCTCGACGTTTAGCAAATCGATTTGGCCGATTATCCGCGGCAGATGCAGCGCATCCGCCCCGGCCAGCTGGTCTATCCGGCTCCATAACACTTTCGCGTGCAGTTCTTCGTCTTTAAGCGGCTCAAACAACGCCGCATTTTTCATAATCTCGCGCACGGAAAAAACACCCAGATTCGATAAAGTTACCCCCGGTTGTTTGTGCCGATTATTTTGTTCGTGTTGTTTGTCCATGATACTTAATTAGCTAAATTTAGCTTGGATTACAGTCTTCGTCAAACACTGATTCTGCCACCGAATAATGAATTATAAAAAAATTGAGGGCCTCCGGATCATGGATTGGCCCTCTTGATGCTTATAAACAGTTCTCATCTCCCCAAGACTACCTTATGGGCAATTTCCCGCAGAATCTTATCATGCGCAGAGTCGGTCCACGGAAGCTTGGCACCGGCCACTTGGCCAAAAATAGTGGCGCAAAAAACATACGCGGCTTCGATCGTACCGGCCAAAGTCGGATGAACTCCGTCTTTTTGGTACAGTTCGATCTCGCAGTGCTCTTCCCGGATCAGGTGCCACGCGGTACCCACCGAAGCGATTACGGCGCCCGGATTTTGCCTGGCGACAACTTCGTAAGTTTGCCGTATCCATTGCCGGGTAAGGCAAAATGAATTTTTGCCCGGCCAGGTTTCAAAAAGCACGATTTGCGCGTTCGGCGACTTTTGGCGAATTTTACCAATCAGCCGCGAGGCATACGGAATCACATAATCCGCCACATATCCGTAAGGCATGGCCGGATCCCCGCCCTGCTCTTGAAGGACTACAATATCCCATTCATTGGCCTCTATCGCGCTGATCGTTTCCCGGCTATGCCAATGATAGATCAATGTGCAGCCGTCCGGGGCGACCATTACCCATTCGACCTCGTATCCCAGGCTCATGGCGACCTTGGCAAAAACTTCAGGCAAGCAGTTCCTCTCGGTGAGGCTATTGCCTATCCAAAGTATTTTTATCTTCTTTTTCTCCATTTCTGCCTCCCGGCTGTTTTAACAGCCACTTTCATAGCAGAAGAATAAAAAAGAATCCGTCGCTTTTATTTTTCTGCCATAAAAAAACGCCTCGCGCATTGGTTGTTAATATCCCAGCTTACGCCCAGCCCTGCTCAAGTCGACAAACAATAACATAAATATTCATAATGTCAATACCTAGCGCAATGGCATTGGATTATTGATCATCCCGTCTCGCCAGCGTCCTACATCTTTTTCGCCGCGAGCTTATGATTCCTCATTGAATATACATAGAATAAAAGCGTTGGCGCAAGGATAAGGCCGGCGGCAATAATACCTACCTTTATGGCGGCAATGCTCGCGATCAAACCGAGGATCGGCCCGCCGACGACCTGGGCGATCGAATCCGCCTGGCTGAACATCGAAAACACCGTAGCTCTTACATTTGAAGTGACATTCTGGTTAGCCCAGGCATCATACAGCGGCGTCCTTATTTCCCGGAATGCCGCGATAGCGCAATAAAATGCCGCCGCGACCCAAAAATTCGCGGCCAAACCGAATCCCATAACGGCGACGATCAATGCCGTGTTTGATAAAAACAATGCCTTTACCGTGGAATGGTGGCCGGATAAATCCGTATTTCGTTTGAATATCTCGGTAATCATCATACCCAAAGCCAGTGCCGCCATACTGATGATTCCGAACCAAACAACCGGCTTTAATCCGCCGATCGAAGGAAACGCAAAGCTCTGGATCATATAGGGCGTCCATAAACGGTCTATCCCTTCGCTGAACGCGCCGAATAACAAACCGGTAGCCATTATTACCAGCAACGTATTATTGTGCCGCACCAAGCCGATGCCCTTGGAAAAAACATTCCACATCGAGCGGAAGGTTTCACGCTTGGGCGCCGGAGTCGGCACAAATTTTTTTTCGGACATGAATAACGCGATAAATACCGCCTGCGCGCCATAAAGCAACCCGCCGATGACAATCGGCAGCCTGATATCGATATTCGCCAAAATCATGCTCACCGCGATCCCGATAAACGCCCCCGCCTGCGCCGCTTGTTGCGCTTTAATAAAAGCCATCCCGGCATCAAGCTCCCCAACTTCATCGGCAATCCATGCCTCGCGCGCACCGCTGATAAAGGTATAGCCAAAGCCCCAAATCACTTGGGCAATGAGAACTCCGGAAAATGTCGGGTTCAGTCCTTCGAACACAAATCCGGCCCCGACCAAAACAACGCCGATGATCACGGATAATTTACGGCTGTACAAATCCGCCACGATTCCCGTGGGCACCTCAAAAACAAAACAAGTAAGCTCTAAAAGCGCGCCCACCAACACAAGCTGGAATGGATTCAATCCGACCACCGTGGCCTGATAAACCAAATTAACCGTTACAACGGCCGCGAAAAACAAAGCTGAAAAAAATCTTAAAACTATATACGCCCTTAAGGCCCCTATTTTTGCCATTTTTAAAGTATATGCTTTTCCGCTTTTTTAACAAAGAGGAACGTATAATAATTAAAAAAGCCCAAAAAAATTGGACATTGCGCCGGATTTAAAAAGAAAGGGCCACATCACAATCACCGCATCTGGTGCACTTGGCGCAAGTACAGCTGGGAAATTTGAATTCTTTTTCAACGAGAACAACCTTCTTCCCCGGGAAAAGATCTCCAATGAGTTCCATTATCTTTTCGATTTCCGGCTCACCTTTTTGGAAAACGAGCGCTAACGGAAAAACATTAAACGGTGATTCTGCCGCCGCATTCAAACGGCACAAAACGCGGCTGACATCGCTATCGGGGATATGCTTCTTCGAAATGGACCCCTTTTTGCCGATCGTCAGAAAATTTAAATCGGTAAGCGGGGTTTTCCGCATTCCAGGAGGAATGCGAAAAATTATCAATGAACCACACTTTTCTACGAATAACGGGACACAATCATTGCCATCCATACATTCCTCACTGCTATGCTCATCGTCATTCTATGCGGGAAAAACATTATTTTTAAATAATGCTTCCATAGGAATAGATTTTACAGCTTAATCAAGCCTTGTCAATAAAATCTTTCCGTTCCGGCATGCTAATGCTTCCGGATCCTTGAAATGAGATACCAAACGAGGCAAGCAACAAAAAACAAAACACAGGCGATCTTCCACGCGAAAAGCCACTCGCCGCCGGGATCCAAAAAACTTACCGGATAATACGCCTCAATAAAATCCGAGATGCCGAACAACGTAAAATCCGCCGCAACCGAATACCAAAGCAGAGGCTTTGATATTTTAAAACGCACCGCCCAAACCGAAACAAGCGCGCAAAATATCCAAAAAACTCCCTCGAAGAGATTAAAATCGGTAAATGAAAAGCCTCACATGATTATAGGATATTTCATCATATCGCCACCGGCCACAGCATAAATTCCTCTTTATTTAAATTTAAAATTAAGAAACCAACAACAAATCCGGCCATTCGTATATGCCGCCGCCGGAAACGAACCGCAAATTAATCGAAATCGCGCGCGGGATTCAAAATAAAACCATGAAATATAAATTAACCTAACGCGAAACTAGAATATCTTAGAAAGCAACAGCGCGTCAATCATGTATAAATCATAAAGCTCGGGATCTTCCTGACCGGCCTGGTTGATATTTTTAAACTGAATACTTGCCGGAAGCATAAACACCAATGGATTGATCAAAGAAAAAGAACAATCCGTTTTTATGCTACTTTCCCGATCATCATCCATCGGATGCAATGGCCGCCGGCTCATTTCTTGTTTCATGCCTATTTTTTTATCATCAGCCCAAATATATTCATTGCCTCCCCACACAACTGCGTGCCCGACCCCTGTCTTACCCGAATAATCGGACTCAACAGTAATATCGACACGCTCAATGCCAGCAAATTTATAAATTACGCCAGCGATCTGTCCATCTTCCTCCAATAAAAAAGAACATTTTGACGGGATGATCACATCAAAAAAATCGTTTCTCCCATTTTTGACAAAAAAAGAAAACAATAAAACGATCACTAAAGCCAAAATAAAAAAAATAAATAATTTTTTAATATTCGGATTCATCTTTCGCACTCGCGCAAAGAAATTAAAATTCATATTGATCTTTTAACTTTATTCATTAGATTTAAAACCCACCAAAACTTATGGTTTTTAAATTAACCAAATGCTTGTGAAAAAATTTATAATCAGCCGCAAAATACCCTCTCGCCTCAATTAGCCTTAACTTCTTTCGGATCCGGACCGTATTTGTTGGCGCCTTTGGTGCCGCCGGTAACCAACAATATCAAATTGACAATCGGCAAAACAATATACCAGCCGCTCCGGTTGACATCGTGCATCCTGCGGATACCGACCGCAATAGTTGGAACAAAAACAGCCAGGGTATAAATAAAAGCAAATAAGCTTTCTTCATCTCCAGAATTAATCCCAGTAACACCCTCTATAAAACCCAATGCAAAACAAATAATTGCATTGCAAAGATAAAACATCCAATATTCCTTTCTCCTGGCCCGCCCGCTAAGCTCGGCATACTTTTTTAAAACATCGAAGTAATAATTCATGTTTGTATTATTTTACGCGTTAATTATTTGTCCGCGGTCCAAAACGGCGCGTATCGATTTTAGCGAAAAAATGCGCTTTAAAATCAAAAACAAATTAATTAATCATAACAACAATGCCGCTAAAATAAAATACTGAGATCCGATAGTATCTTTGCCCTGCCCCGTCATTGATATGGAATATGGATAAGATACAATAATATAAATTGCTAAAAAATAAATATGGTAATAAAAAACAAATTTAACGCACTGGTCGAAAAATTGAGCCTAAAAACTTTTAAAATGAATGCGGTCATTTTTGCGGTATTATGGACTGCCTACATTGTCGCCAGCTACTATTTTACATTATATTTTGGAATGCGCGGTTGGAGCGTGATCGCAACGATGCCGCTTTCCATTTTGTTTTATGCCGCTGTTTGCCTGGCGGTATTGGTCGGATTGCTTTTATATCGTATAAGTTCAAAAAGCTTGTCGATCACTTTTTATCCAAAAATATTTATATATTTTCTTTTAATTCCCCAGGCTATATACGTACTGGCAAATCCGTTCAGGGATTGCGGCGATTACTCTTGCCCCTTTGCTCCCAATATGCTTGCGGCATTATTAGAAGGTATTCCGCTAATCTACCCTGTTGTAATCTCGGCTTCCGTCTTGATAGCCGTTTTTTCAATTATTACTTATGTTGCGGGGGTAAAAATTCTGTACACTAAAATCTTTACCTCAAACATCTCTTCGCAAACCGATACCCAGTTGGAGCCGTCGCGAAAAAAAATCAAATCCGGTATTTTATTTGGCGCGATTTTCATACCCATCTTAGCCGCAATCATTTTTTTTGTTGTAGCCCAAGGCGGATGGACTGCCAGCTTATTGGCTTACACTTTTTGCCCCAACGAAAGAGCTGAAGCGGAAAAAAGCATCTGCGCCTGGCCTACAAAACAATGTTGGGCGATCATTGACGGTAACGATAGGAATCTTTGCTATTTTTCCAATACCCTCGATAAGGCCATTGAAAAACAAGATATATCGATATGTGAAAAAAGCATTAAAGACACGAATAAAAAAGATATCTGCTACGGTATGATCGCCAATATGACAAAAGACTGGTCAATATGCGACCGGATAACGACGCAAGCCCCTAAGTGCAATTGTTACAGCAAAATGGCCTTCGCAAAAAAAGATCCGAGTCTTTGCGAGCAATGCAACGGAAATCAAGGAGGCACTTTAACATATGAAAATTGCTATTATGACATTGCCAAAGCCAAACAAGATTCTTCGATATGCGACATGATCCAAAATCCGGAAAGCAGATGTTTTTGTTACAGCAGGTTTGCCGAGGACGAAAAAAATCCTGCGCTTTGCGAACAATGCAACTGCGAAGGAGAGGGATGCGCGTTCCATCGTAAATATTGCTATTTCCACATTGCCACAGGCAAAAACGATCCGGCAATCTGCGGCCTGGTCCCGGAACCGGGCCAGATAGACGAGTGTTATGAATATGTGGCCAGGTGGGCGGATAATCCTTCGGTTTGCGATCTTATCAAAGACCAAAATACAAAAAAATCGTGCTACCGCAAGGCCAACCTACGCTGACTGTCGCACAACAAAAAAGAGGCCATTCGGCCTCTTTTTTGTTTTTGTGCCCCCAGCAGGGCTCGAACCTGCAACAAACTGCTTAAAAGGCAGCTACTCTACCATTGAGTTATGGGGGCAAACTCCTCCCCCGCTTTGGGGCGGGGGAAAATTTTCAATTTCTGATTTTTAATGCCTCAGCTTACAAACAAATACTACAAACCTTCTCTTCTTAGCTGCTCCAATAATTCCTTTTGCTTCTTGTTCAACTTCTTGGGAATTTCGATATTGGTCTGGACATACATGTTGCCGCGGCCGTATCCGGAGAATTGCGTGATGCCTTTTCCCGAAACCCGGAAAACCTTTCCCGATTCGGTTCCCGCCGGGACTTTGAGCAATATGCTCTTGCCTTCGATGGTGGGTATTTCTATCTCGCTTCCCAGCGCGGCCTGCGCCATGGTTATATCCTTAATGACCGACAGATCGTCGCCTTTCCTTTCGAAAACCGGGTGCGATTTTACGAATATCCTCACGTAAAGATCGCCCGCTTTCCCGCCGCGACGGCCCGCGTCACCTCTTTGTTCTATCTTAATTACCTGGTTGTTGTCAACCCCGGTAGGAATCGATATCTTGATGGTCTCTTCCTTTTTCACGCGACCTTCACCGGAACAAACATTGCACGGCTTTTCGGGACGATATCCCTCCCCGTTGCATTCCGGGCACAGCACATATTTGGTGAACGATCCCAAAAATGTCTTTTTGATCTGCTGGACCTGGCCCGTGCCGCGGCACGAAAAACATTCCTTGATCTTGGTTCCCGGCTCGGCGCCCGATCCGGCGCACCGCGAGCAAGACGCGTTCTTGGAAATCTTGAATTCCTTTTGCGCGCCGACAAACGCCTCCTCAAGGGTAACCTCGATATCCACCCGGATATCCTTGCCCTTCTTGGGATCGCGTCGTTTTTTTCCGGGCTGGCCAAATCCAAACATTTCTTCCATCACATCGCCCAGGTCTTCGAATTGAACGTCAAAATCGGCACCGGGACGGCCCCAGAACCAACCGTCCTGGCCGGTCGCGCCGCCGAATCCCCCGGCGCCTCCAAAACCGCCCGCCCCCTGGCGTCCGTCAAAAGCGGTCCCGAACTGGTCGTACTGGGTGCGCTTGTCCTTGTCCGACAAGATCTGATAGGCTTCGTTGATCTCTTTGAACTTCTCGGCGTCGCCTCCCTTGTCGGGATGGTATTTGTGCGCCAGATTCCGGTAAGCCTTCTTGATCTCGTCGAAACTTGCGGTTTTTTCAACCCCTAAAATTTTGTAATAATCTTTGCTCATTTTTTGGATTGAAGAATGTTAAAGTCCGCCTCGCCGCGGCGAGGCGGACTTCGTACGAATGAAAATTATGATTCCTACTGCTTTTCCTTGAATTCTCCTTCTTGAGGCCCGGCATCTTTATTGCCGTCATCGCCTCCCGGTTGGCCGCCTTGTGAACCTTCCGGACCGCCTTGCGGCCCCTGTCCCGGATTTCCCGCCGCTCCCGGCTGTTGATACAACTGGGCACCGGCTTTGGAAAGCGTTTGCGACAGATTTTCGGTTTTAGCCTTTATGTCTTCTATGCTATCCCCATCCTTGATTTTTTTCAAGTCTTCGACCTTATCGGTGATCCCTTTCTTGGCATCCGCCGGAAGTTTGTCGCCCGCGTCGCGCATCGCCTTTTCGGCGGTATAGATCAGATTATCGGCGGTATTCCGGGCGGTAATCAGATCCTGCTTCTTTTTATCGGTATCGGCATTGGCCTCCGCTTCCCGTTTCATGCGCTCCACCTCATCTTTGGAAATACCCGTCGATCCTTCGATACGGATGGTTTGCGTTTTATTGGTCGCCTTATCCTTGGCGGTCACGCTCAGTATGCCATTGGCGTCGATATCGAAGGTCACTTCGACCTGCGGGATGCCGCGGGGCGCGGGCATAATGCCGTCCAAAATGAATTGCCCCAAACTTTTATTATCCGCGCTCATCGGCCGCTCGCCTTGCAGAACATGGATCTCCACCGAGGTCTGGTTATCGGAAGCGGTCGAGAACACTTGCGATTTTGCCGTAGGCACGGTGGTATTTTTCGTAATCAAAACCGTATTGATGCCGCCCATGGTTTCAATGCCAACCGACAGCGGGGTCACGTCCAATAAAAGTACATCCTTCACTTCGCCCTGCATGATACCGGCCTGCACCGCCGCGCCGATCGCCACCACTTCATCGGGGTTGATCGATTTGTTCGGTTCCTTGCCGAAGAATTTTTTCACTTCCTCCTGGATGATCGGCATCCGGGTCTGGCCGCCCACCAAAACAATTTCCTCGATATCCTTGGCCGACATCTTGGCGTCGTCAAGCGCCCGCTTCACCAATGTCATCGATTTCTCGATCAAGTCGCGGATCAAATCTTCAAGTTTGGCGCGGGTCAACTTGTAATATAAATGTTTCGGTCCGGCGGCGTCGCTGGTAATGAATGGCAAATTCACTTCGGTTTCCATCGCCGTCGACAATTCGATTTTGGCCTTTTCACCCGCCTCCTTCAAGCGCTGAAGCGCCAACTCATCTTTGGAAAGGTCGATACCGTTGTCTTTTTTGTATTCATCGACCAGCCAGTTGATGATCCTTTGGTCGACATCGTCGCCGCCCAGGTGAGTGTCCCCGCCCGTGCCTTTCACTTCGACGGTATCCTCGGAAATATCAAGGATTGAAATATCAAACGTTCCTCCGCCAAAGTCATAGACCAATACCTGCTCGTTCTTTTTCTTGGTCAAGCCATAGGCCAATGCCGCCGCGGTTGGCTCGTTAATGATACGTTTTACGTTGAATCCCGCGATCTCGCCCGCGAGCTTGGTGGCTTTGCGCTGCGAATCGTCAAAATAAGCCGGTACGGTAATGATCGCGTCGGTAACCGGCTCGCCCAATTTGGCCTCGGCATCCTGTTTTAATTTTTGCAGCACCATTGCCGAAATCTCCGGCGACGCGTACCATTTTTCACCCATCTTCACTTCAACGCCGCCGTCCTCGGCCCGCTCGCGGATCTCGTAAGGCAAAAGCTTGCGGTCGCGCTGCACCTCCGGATCGTTGAACCGGCGGCCAATGAAACGTTTTATCGAAAAAAGCGTGTTCTTGGGATTGGTGATTTGCTGGCGTTTTGCCAAAACCCCCACCAAGCGCTCGCCGCCCTTGGTCACCGCCACCACCGACGGCGTCAATTTCGATCCCTCGCGATTATCCAATATTTTCGGTTCCCCGTTCACGATTGCCGCCACCTCGGAAAGCGTCGTGCCCAAATCAATACCAACAGTTCTTGCCATAATATTTTAATAATATTCAATATCCAATTTACACTTTTTTAATAAAAATTATAAATTGAATAAAAATTGAAAATTAAGAAATTAGAAATTTTTATTTAACAAACCCGATCTTCTCTTCGCTCGATTCCGAGCGCTCGATTACGCCAAACCTCTCTTCGTATTTTTTGATATTTTCCTGTAATGCCGCCGCGATTCTCTTGGCATGCGACGGGCTCACGATCACGCGGGCTGCCAGCACTCCCTGCGGAGGCGCGTTGAGGAAATAATCGAAAATGAATTCTTCCTTGGTATGCACGATCTGCATCATATTTGAATACGACCCCTTGATATCCTCATCTTTAGCCTTTATCTGCAATTGTTGATTTTGTTCCATATTATTGACTTTTTTAATATTTTATGTTATATTATTGTCAGGAGGTAGAAGGGTATGGAATTTATACACAAAATGATTCTTTTATTCATCCTGATGGCAGCACTGGCATCGAAATAATTTGAGCATTTTACCTCATTTTTCCTTTTCCGCTCCGACCCGCTTACGCGGTTTTTTGTTTATTTCACCACCTTAACCTTCGCCGGCCTCAGTAAATTACCGTCAATTTTGTAACCGGCCCTTACTTCCTCAATCACGATTCCCGATTCTTCGCCTTCCGCTTCCACTGCCTGTATCACTTCGTGCACGTTGGGATCGAACTTTTCCCCCACCGATTTGACCGCTTCCACGCCGTTGGCTTTCAAAAAATCCTCCAGCTGGAGTTTTATCATCAGCAAACCTTTCACGTGATTGTTCTCCAGTAATTCCGGCGCCATCTGGCTTGCCGTCAAACTGAAATTATCCACGATCGGCAGCAATTGGTATATGTAATTCTGCCGGGCATACTTGGCGATCTCGCCCAACCGCTCGCTTTCCTCTTTTTTATAATTGATAAGATCCGCTTTGGCGCGCTTCCAACCATCCAAATATTGCTCGCACTGATTTTTAATTTCTTCCAACTCATTTATTTTTTTGCCTTGATCTTGTACTTGGTCTTCCATGGCGAATAATCAATAATCAATTTTCAATTTTCAAAAAATATCCAACATTACAATAAACAAATCAATGCTTCGCATCCTTTTGAATATTGATTTTTGATAATTTTTTGAAAATTGGTCGGTTGAATATTGAATATTATTTTATAAATTCTCGAATAATTTCAATACTTCATTTGTAAGCGCGATATTTCTTTCGTAGGCCATCCTTTTTGGGCCCACGATCGCCAGGATGACTTCCTCCTGCTCTTCGGCCTGCAGCGCGAATGTGATCGCGCTAAACTCCCCCGCTTTAGGAAACCGGTTCTCCCCGCCGATATAAATATCGACACGGGTTTGCGGCCCCTTTGCCTTAACATCATCTTCCAGATAGCCTAAATAATTAATGAAATTCTCGATCGATTCTTTCTCTCCGAATTCCGGGTTTTGCAACAGATCCTCCCAGCCTTCTTTCCAGAGAACATCTTCGCGGCGCATATAGCCCAGCACCAGCGACGACGACGCCTGCGCCAAACTCCGCGTCAGCGAATTGGCAAGCTTGAAAATGTCCTCGAATTCATCCTCAATGTTTTTCTGGGTATCGAAATCCAGCGCTCCGCTTTTCTTCGCCGGCGCATCGCTCTCCAGCAACGCGTCAACAAACAGCCGGTAACCTTTATCCGTCGGCACCCTGCCCGCCGAAGTGTGCGGCTGACAAAGGAAACCGTCATCGGTCAGCTTCTGCATCTCGATGCGGATGCTGGCCGGGCAAATGCCGAAATCATATTTTTCGCCCAGGTACTGCGAAGACACCGGCCGCGCCGACTCCACGTATTCCCTGATGATCGTGTCCAATATGTTTTTCTGGCGATCGCTTATCCTCATATTGCTATCATTCTATCACTACAAAATTATCAGTCAAGCCCACCGAGTGATAATCGCATGAGTAATAAAAAATAAGACAACTATATAGGTCTTATCTCTATGCGATCATTAAAACACCCCCGTTTGAATTGCCACTAGCCAGCGAGTTCCACAGGTCGCAAAAGGCTCTGCGATCCACAATCTCTATGTCAAATATTACGCGATCTTTTTGCGTAACCTTAAGGCCATAATTACCTTTTTTCCTGCCCCTCATTTCGCAGAACAATTCCATCCAATATCTTTTAGGTCCGGCGCCATTATTCTGCTCATAATAGCTGGTTTGAAGCATTGCCCGCCTGCCGTTATTTCTATCTTCCCAGGTTAACGTCCTCTTTTTGGGAAGCATCTCCTTCAACTCGGTTGGACTCATATTCTCTATGCTTATTGCGGGGCCGCCATTACCCATACCTGTATCGCCTCTGTTAATGCTCACTAAGTCACCACCCAAATTTTTCGCTTTTTGTTCTCATGGCTCTACACATCGCACCGCTTGAGGTTGTTTTTGATTAATAAGGTGCGAATTCGCAAACAACAAGATAATAAAACAAACTTACGTTCCCGTCAAATTTAGCACATTGACAACAACAAATCTTTCGGTTATTTTATAAAAGCAATAGACAAAGCGCGGCCTTGAATACCGCGCGACGAACAGCTCATTGGACAATAGCAAAAAAGGAGAGATAGTATGAGTTACGCCGATTTGGTTGTCGACTTATTGATAGTGCTTGTCGGATTGGTCCTTGTAATATCGCCTTTTGCCGCCTACTATTACAGACGGCAAGACGGCAAAAAAAAGAACCGGATCATTGAGCTGGAAGAAACGCTCAAAGGCCGCGACGAGACGATTAAAAATAGCGGGCAAAGAACCAACGATATCACCGGAAAGCTGAGCGACACGCAGCGAGAACTAAGAATTCTGGAAGGCAAATATAAAAAGCTTGAAGAGAAATATTTCACGCTCACGGCCGCCGCAAGGCTGGCAGGCAATCTTGCCTCGATGGTTTTCAAACTTGGCTGCTACGCGGTGGTAGAGCCACAGCCCGAAGACGACAAGAAAGACGATCAGGACGCGGGGAAAAAAGGTCCGAAAATTATCTTGGAAAGCCCGGATGCCAACGGCCGCGAACCAACAAAAACCCTGGCAATAATGAATTTGCCCAGGAAAAACGCGGTACATCTTGAAGTATTGGGAAGTAAGAATAAGGTAGAAGCCACCTTGACAATGGACGACCCGTTAAAACCCGACACGGCCAATGATATATTGAGTATTTTAAACGGGGTTGAAAAACCCGAAGAAGATAATCAAGGAGATAAAAAGTAAAAAATCCTGAATTATCTTTTTTTCATTTACAAACGCTTTTTTGCGGCTCGACAAGGGGTTGCCCGGCGCTAAGTTGTAGGCTACGATTTTAATATACAAAACCAATGCGGCAAATAATTACCAACGCTAATTTTACCTGGGTGGATATCATTGAACCCAACGATGAGGATATCAAATACCTCAAGGACAAGTTCAAGATCCATCCGCTGACCGCCAGCGCCATCATCCCGGCATTCCATTATCCCGACCTGGACCAGTTCAAAAATTATCTTTTCATCATCCTGCACTATCCTCACAGCACCGACAAAGGCGAGATCAAAATACGGGAATTCGATTTCGTCGCCGGCCAGAATTTTTTGATAACCAGCCGCCAGGAGGAAATCGCCCCGTTGCGCCAGGTTTTTGAAAATTACCGCAACACCGGCGCGCGCCGGGCCGACTACATGAACAGCGCCGGCTACATCCTTTTTTCGATCCTCAATATTTTCCTAAAAGACATCCTGGCCAAGATCAACGAAATAGTTAAAGAGATCGACGATCTCGAGGCACGGATCTTTACAGGGCAGGAGCGGCAAATGGTGGCCGAGATCTCCACCCTTAAAATGAAAGTGCTCGACTTCTGGCGCATCGTGGAGCCCCAACGGATGATCTTTGAATCATTGCGCACCACCGGGGTCAATTTTTACGGCCAGGATTGCCGCCATTATTTCGTGATCCTGCACCGCGCGCACCGCCGTATTGAAAACACTTTGAAAAGCGCCAAGGAAACCATCGAGGCACTGGAAGAAACCAACCACATATTGGTAACGGTTAAAATGAACGAAGTGATCAAAGTGCTCACGCTGTTTTCCGTAATTTTTATGCCGCTGACCTTATTGGCCAGCGTCTGGGGCATGAACACCAATTTCCTGCCGTTCCACAGCACCAATTATGACTTTTTGTTCATCGTCCTGATCATGGCCGTAACCCTGGCCTGCATGCTGACGTATTTCCGTTACAAAAAGTGGCTGTAAAACTTTCGTCCTTTCAAACGAAAACCCGCCCAAAATTTTAGCGGCATTTTTATAATGCGTCCAAAATTTCGGGCGGGTGGAATTTTAATTCAAGGATTAGAGGAGGGAAAGACTTGGTCTTTCCTCGTAATCCTGATCACCGTTGGCCGTTCTGACAGCCTAGGTGACAATGACCTCACTGCTGCAAATGATTGTTCTCATGTATACGGTACGATCGGCAGGAACCCCTTGGCATTCGATCCAGCTCATGGGAACCCCTGGCCAGCGACATCCTCGGACTTGGTTGTATCCATGCTCAGTACCAGTGCAGTCTCAGCCATTCGTTTTCTCGTCCTTTTCATATCACCACTCCAATTCAGCTTCTTATCTACACAGCCGTTCAGCTTCCTATCCTCAGGAACAAGAGCCGCACCAATCGGCCTCCAAGGATAGCGTAAGAGTTCAAAAAATATTTGAAACCTCGCGCCATCCTTAGAGTGATCTTTGAGAAACCAACCTCATAAAAAGAGCTAATCTTTCAATAAATTTTTTTACCATAACCAATAAAATAACGCAAGCCCGGTTATCCACAGCGGCGCGCACAAAAAAAATCCCTTAGGCAAGCGATCTTGCCTAAGGTTATGCGCGCTATCTTTTACGCCGTTTCTCCTTTTCCTGCTTATATGGAATCACCTTGTACAGGAAATAAACCCCGGCTTCGTCCTTTCCCGCCTTCTTTACATCGCAGCGGCCGCCGAAAAGCGTTGCCGCTACTTCGTAAGCGAAATCATGCGCGATATCATTGTCTTTCGATTTGACTATTATCATCCAAAATTCCCCTCCATTTATGATTTTATATATCATACAATATTTTGGACAAAAGTCAATGGTATGACGGATAAAAATAACCCCAAGCTCGATGTTCCAAGTCTAAGGGTATCCAATACATGACATTACGATGCATCAAAGAGCGGCGCTTGGAAATTGATCTGGCGCAACGGGCATCAATCTATAAGTTGAAGACTGGGCATCGGAATCAAAATGGATTATCTCAGCCGGTCTTTTAACAACATTTTTTATCGCTTCATCCGTCGCGGCGCCAATCAAAACAATTCTGCCTGAATCATTGACCGCGCGCATTATTTCCAGACCAAGTACTTTAAAGCCTTCTTCATCTTTAGGTGTCAAGAAACTTCCTATCACTCTTACCTGTATTAAGTGCAATCCATCATCTCCTTGGATTGGATACTATGCCTTTCCCATTGATAAGCAAGGGCAAAGATCAATCGGGCTTGGGACTTCCCACGATAACGCACTTTTCGCAAAGGTACGTTTTTTTACGGAATGGCACTCCTAAAAAATCCCTGAGAATCGAATGGCACTCAAAGGCAAGAGTTTCATTCGGTTCGGCTGTTTTTTCAAAAACCAACTCGACTTGGTCGACAACCTGGTTTACGATCATCCTGCCGACACCGGCAACATTAACCAGATCGACCAGGAGTTTGCCGATCCCGCGCGATGAAACCTTCTTAAAATCGATCCGCTCACCACGACCGATAACCAGGGTATTGCCACGCTTTAAGAATACCACCCCCGCCATCGTAAAAATTATCATGCAAACGCAATCAAAACATATCGCGGTCTTCGCGTCCAAAAAAAACATCTTGTCGCGATCGGTATCAAAACTGACAAAAACACTGTCTTCCATTAAAACGATTCACCTCCGTTCGTAAGATAAATTTATCCCATTGCTTTGTTTTGTCAATAAATATTTTGCCCCATCCACCAAAAAGCCCCTCGTACGAGGGGCTTTTGAAATCTATCGTCCTAACGGACTACCCGTTCTTGCGGATCCACGCGATCTTGCTGGCGAGGATCTCTTCGGCAGTCTTCTTCTTGCCGATGACCTGGTAGGCCAGGTATCCGGCGCAGAGGACCATCGCGGCCAGCGCGAT